>ERZ1026792.46-NODE-46-length-142243-cov-10.138718_pt1 | contig 142243 bp, 104 predicted proteins | sample MGYA00520884_ERZ1026792 | MGnify/ENA primary metagenome ERZ1026792 (study PRJEB33270, sample SAMEA104284473) | anaerobic digester metagenome | biome: Anaerobic digester microbiome; feature: mesophilic sludge digester; material: Anaerobic digester biomass...
TTTTTGTAGTTGGAGGTGAGGTATGGTACCAAACATCGACAGCATACTTGCTATCAATTTGTTCAAGTAATAACAAACCATTAAAATAACCAGCTCCATGAGACATTCCGGGAACATAAACAAGCATATTTTTAACAGAATCAATCCATTGTTGTGGTATATCATCAAAATTGTCAATAACAGTATGATCTGCAATAATCACGTTACCGGATTCGACATATCCCAAATCCGGCGCAGATCCTTTATATTGTATTACACCAATATCTTTTATATTTGATGTACCAGCATCTATTAAATCACTTCCTGGTGCAAGCTTTAAGAAATCAATATCCGGTAATGAGCCATCCGGTTTTCTTCGTCCTCTTATTCCGGTTGAATCTAAGCTTATAAAGTCAGCATCAGTAACTGAGACTGTATCTGTCGGTACCCATCTAGGCAAACTACCAGGTTCGCCATAATCCCATGTATTATGACTTTCCGTGTAGAAACAATCTACTGCTAAATGATAAGGTCTCCCACCTGCATCTCTTTGTGTAGTTCCATAAATTATATTATTATTATAAACGCTTAATGAATTTGGATAATTTTCATTAGAACTGATGTGAATACCAATGCCATTTTTATATATAGTATTGTTATAAATTCTTGAATTATTGCGACGGTAAGGAGCATATTCAAGATCATATATGCCATATCCTACATTGTATGCTGCAAGACAATTTTTAATTATTCTTGTAGGATATGATAATATATCTTTACTAAACACTCCACCGGATTTAAACCCATTTCCATCTAATACAGGTCCATAATGTCCATTATAGAATGCCCAACAATTATCAAAAATTACTTTAATGCTTCCACTAGGATCAAACCCATCGTCTGAACAATTCCAAGCTCTACATCCAATAAATTCAAAAAGACCACCTGACTTATATTCATTGGCATATTCTCCAATTATTTTCCATCCATCTGCAGCATTCCCGGGTTCAGGACTTAGTGAATCTATACAATTATAAGCATCACAATTAATCCACCTTGTTGTATCTGATTCAATACCATAATCACCAACAACATGTGCTCCAGAAAAAGCACGTCCCCCTACATCATGAACAATCATATTTTCAAATGTAAGATTGGAACATACATACGTTCCAATTCCAGTAGCCACTTGATACTGATTATTAAAGCCTGGATCAGGTGTTGTTGGTTGATAGACATTTCTTACAGCTAACCCCTTAAAATGTAGCCAATCTGTTACATATATTGATATGCCAACATTATAATAATGACCGGCCATAGCTACTTGTGAGCAGTCCAGTATTGGATAGTTTCCCGCTTCATAATCTGGTGGATAAGCAAAGAAACAAACAGGATTTTCTCTTGTTCCATCATGACCACGAATTTCACCACTATAAGCACCAGCAACATTCTTAGCACAAATATATGTTATGGCGTTGCCTACAGTATAACTAGTTGGATACCAGACCCCGCCGCGAAAATATACTGTATCACCAGATTGTGCAGTATCAAATGCTTTTTGCCAAGTAGCCCACGGTTGATTAACAGTACCTGAGTTATTATCATTTCCACCGGTTGGGGCAACATAATATACTGCTCCACTAGAAGCAAACGATGTGAATAATATAAGTAATAATGCAAAAAATAATTTCTTCATTAGTATAACGAATATTTGCTATTTAAATATTGTTTAACAGAATTCATATTCTGTGTTGTTTCTGCAACACTTCTTATTATTAATTCTTTAATACTCATGTTAGCATTACCAGTCCAATATCCAATAGATAACATTCTAGGAGCATTAGAACCAACGTTTCCTGTAATAGGAGTATTATCGTTCCATTGTAAATAAGAAGAAGCACCGTTTAACGTTGCTGTTATTAATCCATATGTACCATCTGTATCAGTTATTACAGAATATCCCCAACTGCCAGCGTATAAAAAAAGAGAGTTTAAAGAAGCTCCTTGTAAAATATAACATTGTGTTATTGAAGGATCATTAAAAAAGAAAATTTCTCTTCCATCAGCAGTCCCAGTTAGTGCAATTACTATATATACTGTAATTGGAGTTGATGTTAAATCAGTTGATACTTTAAGCTGAGCATCATCGCCATTTGTAAAATCAATTTCTGAGTTTGTATTATCCCATTGTGGCCCAGGAATACCATTGCCAACCCAATCATTATTATTTGGCCCAATGTCTGCCAAAGCAGTTATTTTGGTGCCACTCAACGTTATATTTGCAGCATCTGCAACTAACCATGAAAATGTATATCCATCCGAAGTCAAAAATGCAGGAGGTGGAACAGGCCCAGGAGGCTCAGAAGGTTGCTGTGCAGTCATAAAACTACTACCAGTTCTTAAAAACATTCCACCGCTATTCTGAAACTGAGCATTAACACTTATAACAAGTGCGAGTCCAATAAGTATTGTTGTTATCCTTTTCATAATCAATTATTCCTATTTCGTTTATATCCTGTCATTGTAAGTATCAACATTGTTGGCTTGTTGTTCGGAGAGGCTCCGGAGAGAGTACACCATACCCATTGACCAGGAGGTATCATGTTGTTACTAAAACTTGTATTTACCGAACCCGTTGTCATACTTGTTACAGTAAAGCCTGTTCCAAACATATTTGTTGGCGTGGCATCCCTCATATTAACATCCCACGATATATTAACTGTTATAGTCTCTGTTCCTGTACCCTCAACAAGCACTCCTCTAACTTCTGTTACGTAAAGAGTGTCCTGTCCTGAGTTATAGAACGATCCAGCCAGCCTTCCGTTATTAAATAGTGCCGTATCAGCTATATGGCCGCTTCCTGTTCCAAAGACAAACAAGGGGCCGGTATCGCTATCTTCATTCTTTGCAACTATTAAGCTATCGCGTATCTGCCCTCCAACCTGTGAAGCATTACGATAGCCAGCCGATGCGTGGTTTCCCCATCCGTAGGCCGAGTTCCAGTTAGCTGAGTTATCTGTTATTGTCGTACCCCACGCTCCATTGTTCACAATAGGTATTCCGGAGCCTGATGGATAGACCATACTACCACCTGATGGCGGTGCTATCCAACTCCTGACCCCTGCCGTCGTAGATGAGAGTATATAGCCGTTTGTGGAAGGATTACCTAAAGCTGCCTCTCTTGTGTTGACCATCGTTGTTGTACCAGCTCTTGTCATATAGTTGCCGGTTGCATTACCAGTTGAGTCTCTAAGACGCAAACCAGGTACAGCAGCAGCAAGCCTGGCGGAGATGGTATCTCCTATCTGCGTAGCAACCTGTGCTGATGTGAGACCTCCTGATCCTGCATCACACTTTCTGAGATAATGAGCAAGCATATTTGCCGTGTCAGCTATCATAACAGCAACACTTGCAAGATCAACGCCATTGGCTATGGAATCTTTAAACTGTTGTCCTACTTGTATTGCCGTTCTAAATCCATAGTTATTAGGGTCATACCATGAGGTAACGCCAGAACCATTTGTTATCAAAACATAGTTATTTGTTCCATTATTAAATGGTAATTCAAAAATGGTTCCAGTGCCGGCATTGGGGTTTACACGAATTGTTGATGAACCTGATGTGGCACCATTTAATCTAACATATCCACCAGTACCATTATTAGTTCCTATAATTAGAGGATATTTAAAACTATTTTGCCCGTATCCTAAAAGGGCAAAAATTAAAAAACACGCAAATAATATTAGTTTTTTCATAATGTATTAGTTAATCAATATGGGGATTGTGGCAGAGCCGAATATTCGGCCTGCCAAATCACACATCAGGTTTATTATTTCTTATCTATTAAGCTGAAGCTTAACTGGCTCGCCTTTCTTTTTATTAATCCAATCAACAACAACGCCGACAAGAAGCTGTATAATACCCTTGAATAAAAGACCTTCTGATTCTTCATCCAATCCCGGTACATCAATTAACATATTGATAACTTCTGCGGCAAGATCCTGTGCGGTTTCAATATCTTCAGCCAAAACAGCGTCAACAAGTTCTGCTAATTTGATTTTGATTTCAACCTTAATCTGATCAGCAAATTTATCATCAAGGAATGTAATAAGAGCCTTAAATACATACCCGTCAAGTAATTCTAGGAAACCTTTTAGCTTAATTACATCATCTAGTAATTCGGCTAATCTCTTTTCCTGTTCCTGTGTTAAAATACCTTTTTCTTCCATAGTTTGAAATTTTTATTAATTTAATTGTTTATTATGTTTTTAATTCTATTATTATAAATAGTGTGAAATTAAATATAATCTTTTTTAAGAATAAAATAAAGGATTTCACCAAGGTAATTGATCAGCTTTTCCTAAAATCAATTCAACAATCATCCAAATTGCCGGACCAACAATTGCCCCAACAAACCCCCAGAAAAAATCCATTAATTCTGGTGTCCCCATTTTCAACCATTTATCCCAAACAATTTCCTTCAAAACAACACAAATGAAGGCTACCGCAAACGCCAAACCAAAATCCCAATTATATTTTAACGGAAACCATAAATGTGAAACCAATAGAACAATCCACGAAATAAGTATTGCTCCTAAAAAATGCCATAATTTGTCTTTTTGTATGTTCATATCATTAAAATTATTATGTAAATTTATTACAAATATCAAAATTATATGCAATAGATATTATAAGTAAAATCATAATAAGTAAACCAAACTCATATGATATTCCTCCACGTATCCATTCAACAATGAAAAAACCAGCAAATGTTATTAACCAAAACTTTGTTGATATTTCTGATTTATTTTTCATTTATATATTTAATAAAAAAGTCTTAATTATTTTGCAACCCATCCTGTATTACCAACACCACTTTCCTTAATATATAATGTCGACTCCGTATTATCATCACTACGTAGATATAATGTACCAATATTAGCCACAACATTATTTTCTGGGTTACCAACACCTCTTATAACCACAGGTGAACCTACACTACCACCAACAATTTCAATTGCTGTAAGTGCATTAGTACCACTTCTAAAAGTCGCTAAATTTGGCATTAAATTGTTGTTATGTAATATATAATTAAGAGTGGCAGAATCATGTGTATATATACCATTTATAGCATTCACTCCTATATAAGAAATGTTATTTAAAGATAATCTATTAACACCCACACGTATGTTTATTAAATGTTTTGTGTTGTCGGCATTGTCATAAACTTGTAGTCCATTAATTAAAAGATTTTCTACAGGATGATCAACATAAATAATATCACCAAGAGTACCTTTAACCGTCACACCATTAATTTCAAATAATGATAATGGTTGTTCACTACTTAAATAAGGCATAGAAAATAAATTCATATTTTCCACATCAATATCTTTCAATATAATTGTATTAATACTCCTATCAGATATATATATAGCATCAATATTTTGTGGATAACGTACAGAAGCTTTTATATTATTAAGTATTAATTTTGATGGTTTTATTGTATTAAAACTTTTACGTATTATCCGAACACCAGTTAAATTAAAATTAGAAAAAGACCAATTTGATATATTTCCTGGTATATATAATGCCAATCCATCGAAAAGATGTTTATTAATTATTGTTAAATTATTCACAAAAAGTTCTTGTATTTTCGATACTAATGTTTGATATACTCCATAATAACACTCATATGCTTTTAACCCATTAATAAAAACACTTTCCATATCTTTACCTACAGCACGAACGGCAAAATTACAACCAATCACTACACAATCAATAATATCAGTATATAATCCCTCAGCTTTAAAGCCACATTGATTATTTGCCGGTACAGGTTTCCAATATTCAGGACTAATATCTGGATCATTTCCAATCGATTCTAAAATACATTTATATATTTTACCTGTTATCGATCTAATAAGAGTATCAACTTCATATGTTATATTTTCATCCCAATCATCTATAGATAAACCATAATCCCTAAAAGTACCACCAATTGAAATACAATTATTAAACGTAACACTACCAGTTGAGGCATGTGTATCAAAATTTGCATTATCTAAACGTGCTGAAGTTGCTATACTATCATGAACATTGGTATGCCAAGAAATACCACCAAAAGTTGGCCCAAAATTACTTCCAGAACCACCAGCAGTAAATCCGTGTCGTGTTCCAATAAATGCACCAGAAATGTCGGCATACATTGTTGCACCTGCAGTACAAACACCATATCCATAACCAGACTGATCAGTTTGGAATGTTTGTCCTCTAAATACGGGTTTCCAACAATTATCGAATAAACAAGCATAACTATAAGCCTTAATTTTTACATTTTCTATAAACGGTTTAGCATAATTTATACAAATTGCTGTTCGACTTTCTGTGTCTTCACCGTTTAACCAAATTTGAAGATCTTTTATTACCAATTTAATCATTTGTGTTTTACACACTCTAGCATTATCAGATATCAAATATTTCCAGTTTAAATATTCATTAAAATAAATAATATTATTATCAACATCAACACTTCTAATTTCGTGCATTTCACCAAACCTCACATTTTCACCAGATTCCGGTTGGCAAATTTCATCGGACATTATTTTTATTATGTCCCCCTGAGATAATGATAAAAGAAACGAGTTGTCATTACACATTATCCAACTATCTCCTTTATAAGCATCTTTACTCAAAAAAACGTAATTAGTATGCGTACCCTGAACATTAAAAAGAGTTTTCGTATCAGCAATTATTTTAGCGTGATTTCCATGAAGTGTTAAATCTCCAGGTGATAAAATTCCATTAACTAAATATGTTTTAGTATTTAAAACTAGTGTTTTAGAATGTGTAACATTACAAAACGCAATTGCAGATGCAAATGCTGCGTGGTCATTAGTTATTCCGTCACCTATAGCACCAAACCATTCAGGATTGACATTATGAGATATCCATGTTCCAGCAAATAGAACTTCAGTACCAAAAACACAACCATTACCTTCAAGAATTAAAACAGTATCATTACCCGTTAATGTAAAATTCCCAGAAATTTTGGCATTAGTTCCTATAATTATCGTTATACCGGCCGGAAAAACAATAGATGATGTAAGAATAATGGGTTCTTCAATTCTCATTGTTTTTATTGGATCAATTAGGGCGTTTTGAATATCTGAATAATCTGCGCCTGGTTTGGTTGATATTGTTATTTCTTGAAGTATATTCTTTAATATCGCCATAGTATTATACAAAAACTATATAATTATTTTCATCCAAAACTAGTTCACCACCAGACCATAAAGCAAAATCATCATTTTCACAATATTGCATAACGCTATATTGATCATTTCCACGTTTATCTGTTGAATATAGTAGTATGTCGTAAATAGCATAAAATTTATTATTTTCGTGATTAACTTTAATACCAATCATTCCCTTAAAACCCACATTACGCCATTCATAATAAATTCTTGGATCTGCAATATCTTGTGGTCGCCATCTATTTGGATTTGTTGTACTATAATCATCACCGTTTCTTGCAGCATCATTGAATATTGTGACATTACTACGATTAAAATTAACACCCGGTATATTAATTAAAGAAGGTGCTAAATTATGACCAGTTAGTACACCAACACAATCATGTGATTTTACATAATCAACAAGAAAACTTGAAACATCTATCGATTGGCCACTATAATATGGCACAATTTCATCTGATTTTCCGACTGATGTCCACACACTATATCCATTATCAAGCAAACCAGTTGAAGCACCGAGATCGTACGCAACATCAGATCCATTAATCCAATCCATATGTAACCCACCAATAACATCATATATGTGATTACCTATACCCGTAACAATCCATTTGTTTGTATTATTATAGTTAACATAATCAATATACATAGGACTATTGGTTGTTACTAAGCTATTAAGTAAACAAACACCAATAGTAACATTATCTCTAAGAAATGTACCAGACCCAGATTTATTAGCCCATGCACCATCATTAACTCCGGTTGCAGCAATAAAAGATTCTTCCTGACCATTAATAAACATACTATAAACACTTCCATTACTTCCAACTCTAATGGTGTTCCATCCAACAGATAATTCAGTTTGACCTCTAATGACATTATGAACTGATGTGGCACCACATCTAACATGTAATTCTAATTTTTTATTTGCAATTCCAAAACGAAAATATCTTGAACTATAATTTTCATCTCCCGAAGAAAGAATATAATGATAAACATTCGATCCCATAAAATAGAATCTTGTCTCAATAAAACCTTGTGAATCTGTTCCCGCCCAATTAGAAACAGACACATGACCATAATTACCACCCTCACTACCCGCAAAATAACCACAAGCCGGTAATATTTCGGCATCACTTCCTAAAATCGCCGACATATTTGTTCCTGTACGACCAGTAATGTAACCAGATAAATCTGAAAAAAATGGAATATTATTAACCACCTCACCAAACGTTGTAGAAACACCACTTAAATTCATCCAATTAACCGCATCTGTAACATCAGTAAAAGATTCGTGACCCATTATACTAGCAACCTCATTTGCTTTAATCAAAAATAAGTCATCATTAAAACCACTAGTTCTTTTAAATCTGGGACGATTATTTTCATAATCAGGATGAACAATTAAATATCCCAAGTTTTCGTCTGGACCCATATACCATGTAACGCCACCAGGACGAGTACTATAATCATATGTATCGTTTTCACCAATTGCTATATCGCCAACTTGTGTTGTGCCACTTATTGTGGAACCAGTATTTATCGCATACGGACGCAATATTTCTCCTGCCATAACTTTAAACTGTTTTTTTATAAATACCATCTATTATTAAAAACATTTAAAATAAAATACATTTATTATTTCACCAATAAATATAACCACGTGATATTCAATATAATAATAGAAAATGAAAAATATTTTTAAAAAAAGTTGAAAAAATATTTTGTTATTTAAAAAAGATTTTTTATATTTGTACCATATTTAATTATAAAAGACTATAATAAAACAGAAAATGAAACATTATACAGAGATACAAACAACCTTACTGGTGACCGATATACCAAGTCACATTGGGAGGAGTACGTTCTGTTCTGATTTTACAGGCAGAAATAATATCTCATGGGAAACGGGTTCAAAAGAACCAAAAGATATCATAACATGATAACTTAAGTTCCAAAAAAAGATGAACCCGAAACCCCAAAAAAGTTTCGGGTTTTTTGTTTTATAACGTTCTTTCAAATATGTCTTGTTAGTTTTAGTGGTAAAACACTTCTTTGGTATAGAAGCGACACAGGTTCGATTCCTGTACTAGACTCAAAATCTAAGGATATGAAAGTCCAAATTTCATAGTAATTAGAACGCGATCTTTGACATGTTGGCTCGATGACCAAATTAAACTACCTGCTCGTGGTGGTCATTGCATAATCTATACGATTAACTAAAAGTTTAATAATTGTTAGGCTAACCAAGCGGCTAAGGTAGGGGTCTGCAAAACCTCGTCGACTGGTTCGATTCCAGTGCCTAACTCAAAAAAAAATGGGAGTGTAGCTGATATGGCTTTAGCTGTAGACTGTTAATCTATGAATGAAAAATTGAAATAAAGTAGGTTCGAATCCTTCCTCTCCCGCAAAATAATTGGGGGAAAAGAAAAAACACTAAGTTTACTTTTCTCTGGAAACAGTAGTGAAAAATTTAGTTACTTCGTCGCTAAATGGTTAGCAAATTGTTATGGAACAATCGTTTCCGGTTCGAATCCGGTTTCCCCCGCAATCGTAAGTAGTGACGAAAAGAGTTACTTCGCGTGGGAGCGCTGCAAACAATCCACTCTTTTCAATATTTCTCTTACAAATTTTTTAAAAATATTTTTCAAAAAAATTTGGAAATATCAAAAATCTTATTTATATTTGTCCCGTAAATGGTTCTTTGATATTTTGTCCATAAGATATTTTGATAGTAGTGACGTATAGAGTTACTTCGTGTGAAATGGCTTCACAATTGTTAATAAGAAACAATCGTTACGGTTCAAATCCGTCTTGTTACTCTTACAATTTTCTCTATCAAAACAATTTTAAAAAGTGGTGACGAAAACAGCTACTTCGACTTGACTTATAATCAACAATTGATGTAAAAACTGTTTTCATTTTTCCCTTTTTCACAATATCGCGGGTTAGAGTAGTGGTCATGCTCGCCAGTCTCATAATCTGGTACTTCCCAAAAGGAAGTCAGGCGTTCGAATCGCCTACCCGCAACTAAAGTGGTGACGAGAACGGTTACTTCGAAATACCGTTAATGTTTTAAAGATATACCGTTCTCAACTTTCCCTTTTTTTTTCTTTTAAATGTTTTTACCTAAATAATAATAGTGTGGGGATAATCATATATTTTCAGGATATAGGCAAAATCGTGGGTTATATAAGATAAAAGGCTGTGATGTTGTGATAAATGCTGATGTAAACGGTTCATATAATATATTACGAAAAGCATTCCCGAATATTATTGACGGGATAGAGGGGTTCGCAGTGATCCCAGTAATTATTACAATTACAAACTAATTCTATGATTTTCTATGGAATTTGATACTGTTTAATTTAAAAAGTGATTTATTATGGCAAAGTACAACGCAAAAACCACAGGTACTACTCAGGTAGTAGTTAACGCACAAGGAGGTGAAGGAATTAAACTTTCACCTGAAATGGAAATGGTTAGCCTTTTGGCTTCTGGTCTTGATGGCCGTTTCTATGAAAAAGAATCTGACCGTGAATCTCGTTTGGTCGAAGTAATCAAGACTGTCGGAAAAAAAGATCCTGAATTGGTTGCAAAAGCTTTGGTTTACGCCCGTTCTGTAATGGGACAGCGTTCAGTCACTCATGTTGGCGCTGTTGCAGCTCAATCAGTATTGGCTGGTAACCCTTTGGCAACTCGTTTCTACGGAAAGCGTGATCATAAGAAAAACCAAGGTGGTATTGTCTATCGTCTTGATGATATTCTTGAAATCGTAGCGTACTACTTCTTGAGAAACCCTGGTATGCCACTTCCAAACGCAATGAAGAGAGGTTTCAAAAACGCTCTTGAAGCTGCTGATACTTATGAATTGGCAAAATACCAAGGTAAGGGTAGAGCCGTGTCACTCGTTGATATCGTTAACCTTGTTCGTCCAAAACCATCCGAAAAGATGCAGGACACATTCAAGAAGTTGATGAATGGTGAATTGAAGCAATTCAACACAGCAGAAGACAAAAACACCAAAAGTGGTCAGCTTATTGCAGAAAAAGTCAAGTCCGGTGAAATCACCAAGGAACAGGCTGAAATCGAGCTCACAGAAGCTAAAGCAGAAAACTGGAAACAGTTGATTGAAGATGGTACTTTGGGTTATTTGGCTCTTTTGAGAAACCTTCGTAACATCACTACTGTTGCTTCAGATGATGTCTTCACAAAGGCATTGAATATGTTGGTTGATGAAAAAAGAGTTCGTAAGAGCTTGGTTTTTCCACACCAGATTGACATTGCTTTTGAAATTTTGATGAATTTTTATGAAGTTCCTCAGAATCGAAGGAATCCTCTTTTGACTGCAATTAACAAAGCTTATGAATTGGCAATTCCAAACCTTTCAGAATTGTTTACTCATGGTAGAACTGCTGTTGTCGTTGACACATCTGGATCCATGAGAATGTGTTCTGTTAATATGAACATCAATAATTCTAAAAGAACCAATATTAACTCCAAGGTTATTGATAAAGCATCTCTAATCGGAGCTACATTGGTGAAAGGTATTGGTGCTGACCTCTACAGCTTCGACTACGATTGTAGGAAAATGAGTTACAACCCACTTGATACAATTAATACTATCAAGAATTCAGTTATTCAAAGAACCACTGGTGGTGCAACCATTTTTAGTTCTATCTTTAGTGCTCTTGATGGTAAATATGACCGTGTTTTTGTGATTTCTGATATGCAGGGTGGTGACACCATTTTGAAGAATTCGTCCTATCAGTCTTATGTGAGAAAATATGGACAACCATACATTTACTCAATTGACTTACAGGGATACGGAACTACAATGTTCAAGCAGAACCAGAAGTTGATTAACCTCTATGGATATTCTGCTGACATTTACGAACAGATCAAATCTTGTGAAATTAATCCAAAAGCAATTTTGGCAGAAATCCGTAAGATTATAATCTAACAACCAAGTCCCACTCTTCTTTATAATATGAAGCGTGGGACTTACATAACGTCTCGTAGCTCAACTGGTGGAGCGCTTCGCTGATATCGAAGAGGCTGGGGGTTCAAGTCCCTCCGAGACGACTAAAAAAAATGAAATTATAATCACATCAAAACACCAAAAAAATGAAAAAAACAAATGCGTGTCTGTCCAAGAAATTGTTCCATTTAAAATAATTAGTCTTAATGCTTTTTATACATTATTAATTGAAAAAAAATTTGATTTATTTACTATTTTATCAAGCGCAGATAATTGATGTGGTTATCAATTCAAAAATGGATGGTTAAGCAGCTGCATTGGAGTGGCGACACGTCTTGAAAACGTGGTTTCGGTCTAATAAACTGGATGGGGGTCGGGTCCTCAACCATCCGCTTAGAAATCTATGTTCGTGAAAATATAAGGATGGAAGTGGTGGTTCTTCCCTATCGACATGATTAAGTTCGTGCTCATGCCATGTTAGTAGTGTCTGTCCTGACGAGGTACAGGTAACATCAAAGCAAAAAGAAGAACACATCCTTTTTGGAAGGTTGGCAGAGTGGTTTAATGCAACAGCTTGGAAAGCTGTGATCGAGTAAAATTGATCCACAGGTTCGATTCCTGTATCTTCCGCATTTTTTCATTAAATTGGATGGTTGGCAGAGCGATTTATTGCGGCAGTTTCGAAAACTGTTGATCGACAAACGTTGATCCGAAAGTTTGAATCTTTCACCATCCGCAAATAATTGTCAAAAAACATTAAACTTCAGTTATTTACTGACAAATGCGGGTAACGCATAAATGGTGGTGTACCAGCTTGCCATGCTGGAATAGAGTCGGTTCGATCCCGATTACCCGCTCCAATTAATTTCAATTTTTAATATTTAGTCTTTTATTCTATCTGGACATTATGTCCTTATATATGTCCTTATAAAAGACAATTTTTGAAACATTTTATTGTATCAGGACAATATCAATAACTAAGAGGATTCACCGCTTACGGGACATCTCACGAGACAAAATGTCCTGTAAGAGGAACTTCAGAACATCTCCGCAGAATGTGGGAGGATATCATGTCCGCTATACCACAGATAGGATGCAACTCAAACAGACTTAGACGAAACGCGGGTCGATAATAGTTGGGTGTGAGGCAATGATAAATGGTGAAATAAAACAGAATTCTGAGTACGCTCAAGTTATTGAAATTTTTGGAGAGTTGCCAGAGTGGTTAATGGAGTAGTTTGCTAAACTATGATCGGGAAACCGGTCCATAGGTTCGATCCCTATACTCTCCGCTTTTAGAATCACTCGAACTGGAATAAATCGAATGATTCGTGTACCATTTTTAATGATCGCGACATTATTTATGGTATGAAGACCCTAGGTGCATAAGAAGCTGTCCTAATGTTCAGGGGCTAGCTGTGGTTTGTGAAAGGCATCACGGTAAACCATTGAAAAGCTGAGAGACATTGAGTATACCTGGAATGGTTTCGGGAGTCGTGAGTAGGAGGCTCACACTAGGGTTTAATTTTGGAGATTTGGCAGAGATGGTCTATGCGGCGGACTGAAAATCCGTAGAAACTGATTCGAGTTCAGTAATCTCCACCACATTTACATGCAGATGTAGCATAACGGTCAATGCATCGGACTTCCAATCCGAAAATGAGGTTTCGACTACCTTCATCTGCTCTAAATAAGGGACTAAAATGGAATGGTATGTTGTGCGAAAATCAAAACCGTCATAAAACTTTAAAGATCGCAACTTGAAAAGTTCGGATGAATGGTGAACATTCTTTAGATATACCGTTAGCATATCAAAGTTCGAATCCTTAATCCCCTTGTTCTCGTAGCTCAGTTGGAACGAGCGCTTGCGTGACATGCAAGAGGTCATAGGTTCAAATCCTATCGAGAACACAAAACAAATTTGGAACTATGGTGTAATTGGTTCAACATCCCACTCCTACAAAGTGGAGACGTGAAGTATAATCTCGGTTCGAGTCCGAGTAGTTCCACAACAAAATCATGCCTTGGTCGCATAGTGGTCGATTGCGCCTGACTTGTAATCAGGTTCCGAAAGGACACGTGGGTTCGAATCCCACCTGAGGCTCAAAAATCCTGATTCCAGAATAGCATTAATTGGTAGAGCACCTGTTTCGTAAACAGGAGGTTGCAGGTTCGATCCCTGTTTCTGGATCTTTATAAGGTGACGTAGCTCAATGGTAGAGTTCTCGGCTTATATCCAAGCGGTTGAAGGTTCGAGTCCTTCCGTCACTACTATCCATAGAAATTGGAATATTTATAGACAATGAAAAGAAAGAGAAAAAAGTTTCAATTATTTTCTTTTTTGAAGCGTTGTTATATGAAATTGTTCGTGAGACATCCAAATGTTGATGAAACATTTCTTTTAGGAAAACTACGAAGAAGATTTCCATTCCTTTTTTAAATCCGCCTCAATAGCATAATTGGATAATGCAACAGATTTCTAATCTGTCGAGTTCAGGTTCGAATCCTGATTGGGGTACTCTTGTTGGCCAACATGTTTTTTCGCCCCCATCGTCTAATGGATAGGTCGTGGATTTCCTAAATCTGAAATGTAGGTTCGATTCCTGCTGGGGGCACAAAAAAACCCCTTCAGATTTGAAGGGGATCTGGTAATTTACGTGTACCACTCGGCTATTTGCGACATCTTAAATGTTTTTTACGATATATATTAGGTTGACAAAAATAGCCCATTCCGAAGAAATAAAAGTAATTAAATGTATTCATCATTAATTTTTATTGCAAATATAGAATAAAATTATAAAAATACAAAATCTACTTCTCTATCTCCTTATGGGAAACTTCTTCGAAACGATAACAGTACTTCTTTCACCTTTTCTCGTTTAAGTTTCTTGGGTTCATAAGCACCATTATCAAGTTGTTTTAAGAGTTTTTCACATAGCACGGCTTCTGTGACTCTGTTTTTTATATTCTTCGCCGCATTAAAGTCGGCATTATCTTTATGCCCACATTCAATGCAGCCAAATGTTTCTTGGTTTGGACGGTTTTCATCTTCAATGCAACCACATATAGGGCACATCTTACTGGTGTATTCAGACTGCACCGTTGATACGGCAATATCATAGTTCCTCGCAATATGTTCAACCTCTTGCTTCAAACTGCTCAAGCCAAGGAATTTCACCTTTCTATTGTAATTAATATCTTCATTGTCAACATCTTTTGCGTAGCATTTGCCGAATCTATTATCAAGATTCTCCATTACGATGTGGTGGTATCCCTGTTCTGATAAATTCTTGCACATCTTTGCAATCAATGCCTGTTCAGACTTTATCATCTTCGCCTTCAGTACATCCAACTTGTGCTGTTTGTGTTTGTCTATTTTATATTCCTTGTTCTCTTTCAGTTTATCAACAGAGGTTACAAATTTACAATAGTCGTTAAGTAGTTTCTTATCATAGTCATATGTTGTTTCATTTGAAAGACTGAATAGATTATGTTTACAGTTTACATCAATACCGATTACATTGTTGCTTGCTTCTGGAATATAACGTTGCCCATCCTTGCAAAGGCTAACAGATATTTGATGCTTTCTCTCATTGAAAGTTATTGTATATTCATAATCTGGATTATTTTTGAAATAATCCTTCATATTACCATGATAATCTTTGGCAAACCTAACAGGAATATCAAATGACTTCTTGGTAAACCCCGACAGACTTATGAATGAGTTAATCTTTGAGTTGTAATTCTTGTTATAGTCTATTATTTTAGTCTTTCTACATCTACCAGAGAATGTCAACGACTTGAATTCAATTGGATATTTAGCATAATGATTTATCGTTCTTATTCGTTTAGATAATGCGAGGTTATATAGTCTTTCAAATCCGAATTTATTGCAGTAATTCAACACTTGTCGGTACAACTTCTGCTGTTCTGGTTTAGCTGAACTGAAATGCTCAGTTATATATTGCGGTGTATTTTCTCTTCCGTAGCGGGCAAGATAGGTTAAACAAACACTTAACGGCGTGGATTCTTTCTTGTTCTTTATTTTTTTGAAATCGCCTTTCTTATTTTTCTCGGTATCACGCTTGTATAACTCACAACAGATATAGGTTATCTTCTCAAATTTCAAGCCTCTTTGTATTGCTGTGAACTTATTCTGATAACAATTAAGTACCTGTGTATAAAGTTGAGAATCAAATGAACTTGGAATTTTACCTTTATGTTCTTCTCTCATTTCTTTAAGAAACTTAAACTTATTATATTCCAAGTATTTCATCAAGTCGGAACAGACTTCTTTTGAAATGAGATTCTTGAAGTCACGTAATGAGACAGCAAAATCGTATAACTCGTCATATTTCTGACGGGTTAAATCATTTGAAACGAATATCTTCGTGTATTTGCTGTCTACTATCATTATTTAGTCAATTACTTCTTTCTTTTTTAAATAATAAGTTATTGAGAATTAGTCCTTTTGGAAACCCATTGGACTCCATTATCATTTTGATGATTCCTCAATTTCTTTTAATCCGTAACAACTTTTTAGGTGTATTTTATAGTTTTTAACCATTAATTTTCAAATTACTTCACTATGTATTTTGTTGCTAAATTGTTTAAAATATTGAGATCTTCTTTTGATATGAAATTCCAACTTTTCGCCAATTGTGCTAAATCATCAATAAATAATTTATATCCCACACCTCGTGTTTTTTCCAAACTATTTGTTGGTGTTGACATCACACCATATTGGTCTTCAAGTATTTCACAAACAGTTTGTATTTCACGTTTTGAACACTTTTCTAAAAAATCATAAGGTTCAATCTCAAATTCTACTTCTTCATAAAATCTTGCCATGACTTTTTTTTTATTTAATTGTTAAACGTTATAATACAAGAAAATATAAATTAAATAATTAACTATAAAATTTATAATTTTTGTTCATTTGATTAATGTTACACCAATCAAATCTTTCTGAAACTTTCAAAGTTTCAAGTGGCGGATTATAATCACCCATAAAATGCTTATAAATGTTTATAGCTCCATTAATATCTCGATTTATGTTATTTCCACAATCACAAATGTATTGTCTATCGTTTAAATCTAAATCATAATTAATGCTATTACACTTACAACACGTTTTTGAAGTCCAGGCTTCATTAACTTTTATAACTTGATTACCTTTTAATCGGCATTTATATTCTAAAAGGTGTATAAAAGTTTGTAAATTCCAATTATTTTGCATTTGTCTATTTAAAGAACAAAAATTAGATTTTATATTTTTCTTTAAGTTAGTTAATTCTCCTATAAGAATTGTTTTATTTTGATTACTTAAATCTTTACTTACCTTCTGAAGTGCTAAATTCGTTTGTGTTTTCTTTTTAGAATAAAGTTTCTTTAACTTTTTATTATGCTGTTTTGATTTTTTACTATTTTTCTTCTTTTTATCTCTTAAGGATTTTAATTTATCGATTCTTTTATCTAAAAATTTTTGATTTTTACTTAAATATTTTGAACTATAAATTATGCCTTTATTATTTTCGGCGTCATAAATAGAAAGCAAATTCTTTTTACCTAAGTCTATACTTAAAACTTTATTCTTGTTTACATTTTTTAAAATACTTTCTTTCTTTTCATAGACTATAGACGCATAAAATTTATTATCATATTTATAAATTTTAAGTTGTTTAATTTCTGATTCTGATGTTTTACTTCGTAAACAAATTAATCCTTTAATCGGTTTGATATATTCAAGTTTAGTGTCTAGTTTTCTATAGTTTGAATATGATATTTTTAAAATATTTTCTTTAATTATGAAATCCTGTGTAAAAGATAGCGTAAAGAAATAATCTTTACCCCTAAATTTAGGTGGCTTTGGATTTAAGTCTTTATTTTTCTTAATCAATTTAAAGAAAGATGAATAATTATAATACAAAATTCTTAAAACTTCTTTTTTAGCATCAAAAGTTAAATATTCACATTTATAATTTTTTAATTCTTTTTGTTGCTTATAGTAAGAAATAAATGTCTTATCTTTTTCATACTGTTCTTTTAATTTACCTAAGAAATAGTTATACAACATTCTACCTTCATTTGACATAGAATCAATAATAGATTGCTGTTCATCGGTTAAATTAAGCCGTATTTTAAAAGTTAATAACATTAAACTTTTCTTTTATTATATATATCAAAATTTTTTTAAAAAATAACTTTTATATGATATTATTTTAATTATAATTGTTATAAAATATTATTAATTAAATATATTATTTATTCTTCATTTTCAGTATCATCACTATCTCTTTTCCAATATGGATTATTCTTACCACAATCTTCACATAAAGTTGTAATCCAACCTGTTGTGTGTCCAATATTTTTGGTTGAACCACACATCTCACATATATGATATGAAAGTGATTCTGCAAAAGAAATCACATCATGTTGAACGCTTGATGCTGCTCCCACATAAAATCTCAAACCACCATATTTTTCTTTAACTTGGGAAGCAATCACCTGTGGATATTTACCAGTTTCTATAGTGGTAAGTTTTAATGATTTTTCCCAATCAAATAATTTTCCCAACAAAAATCCGCGAAAAATAACAAGTGGATTTATTTGTTTTTTTCGTTTAAGACTATATTTTCCCGGTATTTTTCTGATTAATTTTTCTAAAAATGGAATCAATTTTCTTAATGTTTTGTTTTCAATAACATTCGTTTTGTTATTATTGTCGGTATTCCATTGTAAATTTGAGCATAAACTATCAATTAGCCAGTACCACCCGTCACCACACTCAAAACCCCAACACATTGCGGTTGTTCTCATATCACCGTGTCGATCAGCAAATATTTTCGGATATTTTGCGCATAATTTTTCATCTAGTTCTTTTCTCATAATGTTTTAATTTTTTTTTTACAAATATAAAAATAATTTTTTTGATTTTAAAATTGATAGATTAAATCACCCGACCGATCATATATTGATAATAATGTATTTTTACCATGCAACCAATGAAATGTCCATCCCATATATTTTATATTTCTTCGTATTATGTTTTTATTTATTGAAATTAATGGTTTGGGTTTTTTTACTGGTAATTCTTCACCTTCGCTTTGTACAATATCTAATATAATTGAAAATATTCGCCAAGGTGTTGGACATTTTGTTGTCTCACCATTTATTGCCGCACTGATAAATTTCTGAAATAATTCACGATCTTTTTCAATGATTTTATTCATTAAATTATCAAAAGTTGCATCATCGTGATAGAGTTTCTTAACTCTATCTATATTACGTAGATTTTCTGTTAATCTTTGTTCTAAATCAGATATAACATCATCAAGTGTTATATCTTTATGTTTAAGTATGGACATATTAAAAAGAATTAAAGTGACAATTCTTTCAATTTTTTTATAGTTTCATCAGTTGTTTTATGAAGAATGCCGATTCCACCAACACCTTCCCATTTTTTTATATTTGATTCTCTATCATCTATTAAAATTTTATTTTCTCCAGCAAACTCTTTTTTGTGTTCAGATGAGCGTAAAATTAATCGAGTATTAGGAAGTTCTCTTTTCACCCAATCATATTTACCAATTCTCGACTCAATATCTTCAGATGGCGATGATAAAATTTCTGGTTCATATTTTTTTATATAATTCCATAATTTTCTTCCATCAGGTTTCCATTTAAGATTAATCCAAAAATCATATCCAGCCTTTTGAATTGGGTCCCAAAAATCTTCACTATCATGATGTGTACCAGTTATATCTATACCAGTCAATTCACGATATCCTCTGATAAAATCAGTAATAACACCGTCCATATCACAATATATTTTGTATTTCTTTTTTTCTTTCATAATCATAACATTTTTAATTGATATTTGATTTCATCTTTTCACATGGCGGATATATTTTTTTCCATACTAAATCAGAAATATCTTTTTTTTCATAAAGACATAAAAATATTTTTTGAACTTCCTTTTTTTGTGAAAATATTTTTTTATGAACCTCTTTTTTTGTTAAACCTTCAACGGGTTCTATATTGTTAATATAATTTATTTGACATCGAGCAAATGTTATTTTATACATTTCTTGGAACATGTTATATTTTTCATATATCCATTCATGATATTCAACCGGAGAATTTTCAATAAGTTCCTCTATTGGTGATTTATTTTTTAAATGTCTCCATATATCTCTTGTAGATATTGTTTTTTTCATGTTTTACAATATTCCTTATATATATCAAACCAGTTTTGAAATATATAAATATAACATGTGACATTTTCGTTTGTACATACAGCATAATGTTTACTATCAGATTTTAAGTGGTATTTTGTCAACCAGTCAAGAAAAGTATTCACTAGGTGATACCACTAAACCATCAATTATTTTTGAATAATATTCTGGTGAAGAAAATACTGTTCTTTCGCGCGGATGTGATCGAAGATATTCTTCGTTATAAACACATCCGTTAGGCTGGCACCAATTAAGCGCCCCATCAATAAATTCTTCATTTGGAATTAATTCACCATATTCATTAATGACACGACCACGCCTAATAAAATCAAAAAGTTCCTCTTTGTTGGTGTAATAACGATTGCCGTGGAAATTCCAAACAAATTTCCACCCCATACTTCGTTTCCCCAAATGAATTTTTGTGTCAGAAATAAATTCATCCCAAACTGAGCGAGAATTGAAATCTTCTTGTTTTTCTTCAAATTTATTCAAAATCATCCGGGGTGAAATTTTGATATTGGTAATTTTTTTGATGAGTTCATTTTTGCGTTCTCTCATCTCATCTTCCGTTGGAATTCTGTAATAATTTGTTCCCATGATTTAATTAATTATAATTTTGACAAACATAATATAAAAATTTGAAATTGCCAAAAAAAACCCATTGTTTTTTCAATGGGTTTATCTTGACTAGTAATATGAAAGATTTTTCCGTAAACTAATCATATAAATCAAGTTTTGATCTGAGTTTATATATTTCTTCACAATCCGGATGTCCCGGTTTATCTTTACACCAATGTAGACCCATATTTATTAGCATTGTGGCATCTTCATGTGACATTGAAATCATTTCTCTCTTATCTTTTTCGTACTTATCAAAAAAATCATCAAAATTTTCTTCTTTTACAACATGAAGTAAGTTTTGTAATTGTTCTTCGGTAATCATTATTTTTGTTTTCATTTCTTTATTTTTTTTCTTTTATTTTATTGTAATGCATCAATATCTAATGCACTTGGGACAAGGATTTTTGTTAATGTATCTATTGCGTCGTCCGGATCAAGTGTTTGTAATATTTTTTCTCCTAGTTTATCCATTAACTCAAAAAATATTCCACCACCTGCTTTTGTGCCAAAAAATTCTATATTATTTCTAATCGTAAATTGTTCGGGTTCAATATCCTCTGGTAGTGGCCTGGTAACTTCAGCAAAAATATCTGGTGTATATTTTGATGTTGTTATTGTCGTTTTATTTTCTTCTCGATGATTTAATATTGTGGTAAATTTCGCTCTAAGTTTATATTGATTACCATCAACAACATCACCATCAATATATAACTTGCTCATAACATTCACACGTTTCTCACCTTTTTGTATGTTCTTTTTTAATAATTTTAATATTGGTGTATATTCACCAGCAGCTATAAATGCATCTTTGTCCAATATTCTTTGGCTTGGTTCCCATTTACCGCCTCGATAAATATAATTAGAATATTCACGTGGTTTGGGTACTGAAATTGTTCTTTCTCTCTCTATCTCATCTTCAACATTTGCACGAACATCAAATATACGATCAATGGCATGCTCTAATGTTTCTTGGTCCATAACAGAATGAAATTCAATATTTATTGTCGGACTATTTCCACCAAATTCCATTCTTTTTTCAACATTTGTTGTTCTTTCAGTTCTTAATGTAGTTCCCCTGACTTCAGGAACTAAACACATATCCAACCTATTTAATATATCAGGTCTGGTAAATAATTCGTTAATACCTCTAAAAATAACATGTCTTTTTACATAACCTTCATTTTGTGTTTTAATATACTTTTCTCTTTTTTCTCTTTCAAGTTCAGTTTCATTCGGTTTTTCAACACCCTTGTCTGTTTTCACATATCCGGTCCCATATTCTTTTTTTCTCGGAAAATTTGGGTAATGTATGTTCTCTGGTATTTTTACAAAATGAGCCATCACGTTTTTTCTGTCAAGATTGCCAGTTACACCCCAATTGTGAAACTTAAGTATTTGACCCCCTATTGGTAATGTAAAAACTTCATTTCCAATAACTACGTCTTCAACAAATTCTCCGGTTTCGGGATCTTTTGATATTATCTTGGGAATTGGTTTACCTCCACCATTAATTAAATCTTGAACAGGAATTCGTATAGGTTCGGTTAAGATTTCTTTATTTTGCATTCTTGCCTCCCTAGAAATATTAGCCATTTCACCCATTTCTTGGCTGAATTCATTATTGTCCAAATTATCAAGATCATAATAATTTACAACATCTTGAAAATTACGGAAAAATATTGGTGAGGCGGAACTCGTTATCTCTTCCATTATTAGGTTTACGAGATTATCGATAGTAATTTTTGCCATGTTAAATGTTTATATAATAAATATATCCTTTTTTCATTTACGACCATATTTTTCAGACATTACTTCGTTATCAGAAAAACGAAAATCAAACCGATAATCAGAATAATCCCAGTCATCAGTAATTTCTTTTGGATTTGGTAAAACTTTATTATCAATATCGTCACCCAAATATTTTACTTTAGACTTTATTATTCTACGAATTGTTCTCCAGTAATATGATGATTTTTTATAATTTCTTGGTCTTTCTTTTATTATTGGTTTTCTTTTGCTTCTACTCATTTCGGATTATTTTACGTTGTTCTTTTTTCCATTTCATACTTTTATATTTAATCATACGAGACGATAAAATTTCAATTGCCTTACCAAATATTTCATCCGGAACAGGTGAATTTGCCTTTCCAAATGCCACATTTAAACACCCTCTTTGGTATTGTAAATTTATTCTTTTTTTTTCACATGTCATTGACATAAAAATCTGGATAACACCGTGGTTAAATTGCCTTCCCATACAATTTTTCATGATTCTTCCTTCAATACAAAAATCTTCATTTGATGATAAAATTTTTGGAAAAAATATTTTATTATCAACAATTATTGGTGTTTCTATTTCACATAAAAAATCAGAAGGAAACAAATATTTTTCCACAACACCAGATGTGGCTTGTTTTTTTAATAATATCCAATAATCGAGAAGATATTCAACATCATCAATTTTTTTGATGTCTAATTTTAAATTTTGAAAACCATTTTTTTCGAGAAATTCTCTTATATTAAAAAGTTGGTGAATATATGTTAATATTGTAATTATCGGTACTGTTAGCTTACTTTTATTCATATCTTTAAAAATTCGTAAAATGACTTTTTTTTCGACATCATTTTTACAGATAAATGTTTTTTTTGGTGGGTTAATAAAAGTGCTAGAACATTCTTTCCAGTTAAATTGTTTAATATAATCAACATAATTTTCACCAAACAATTTACATATGAATATCAATGTTCGTATGTTTATTAGTTTAACATCGTTTGTAGATGATGATAAAATTTTGATCAAATATTTCGACTTAATTCCATATTCATCTAGTATTGCCGGTAAAAACTTATTATCATTAATTTTTAACCATTTTTTTTGTGGATATACCTCACCAATCATTTCATACACATTATCATGTGCTTTAATATTTTTTTTATACAAATGAAAATCAACTATTAAATTAAAAAGTTCTTTAAAATCATACAATTTATTTGAAAAATACACATCAGTAAAATATTTTTGTAAATCATCCTTTATTTGGTTAAAATATATTATAATTGTTTTTTCATATTTTTTCCCCCAATATCTTTTAGTTGAACCATCAAAATAAAAACCTTCATCTACTAATGTCTTTAACAATTTGAAATTATTTTTTCTTTTAGTTAATTTATTTTTTGGTGTATTGTCAGAATTCTTATTAATAATTTGATATGTTATATTAAAATCACCATTTTTTTTATTAAGAACTATTTCGTAAATAAATGTTACCCCAAATGGAATTGTGTTTCTAGAATATATCATATAATAAACACTCCGAAATTCAATCGTGTTAGAGTGAATATTTAAATCTAAGTCACACGTAGATACTAATTCATTTTTTTTGTATTTTTCTTGATAATAATGCATGAAAATTCACCTATAAATAAATATAGGTGAATTTTATGACATGGTCAATGTTCAATACAAGTTATAAATGGTTTTTGTTCTTGTTTAAACCGAATAATATGTGGATAGTTTTTAATTCTTTGTGAAACTACATCAACCGGATTTTTAAAACGTTCCGGAACTTCTTTATTTGTAAAAAATCGTGATTGTAAACATTGTTTTGTTCTAATATTAAATTCACACGTTACCCTTTCTTCTCCAGATCTTATTGAAACGATTAGTGAATTTTTATTCTTAATATACGAATTAACGCAATGATGCATATATGCACCTTCTTCATCATATTCATCGGTTGTTGTTAAAATTTTAGGAGTAAATTTTATTTTATCATTAGTATTTACACCATCTGTAGATTTTATATCAATCATTATTGGTTGTTCAATTTTCTCAACAAACTTTTCGTCATATACACGACAATATGACCACCCATCTCTTATTTTTCTATCAATTATAGATAAATGTGAATGCTGTTCGAGAAATGAACTATATGTTTGTGCTGTTAATCGATAATTAGGGTAATATTCATTTACTCTTTCAAGCATGAAAAAATGATCAAATAATAAACTAGCAATATTCCTATTACTATTCATTGAACATTGAATACTATCACATATAATTTTAAACACATTTTCTTTGGTTTTCTTATCGAGTTTAAAAGTTATGTCTACATTAAGAATATCACGTGAAAATCGACGAAATTTGTTACCACAAACCTCCCCATAATAAAAATATGTCCTTGGAATATTACCAATATATTTTTTATAGTCATCACCAAATAAAGCACATATTTCAAGTAGTAAGGTAAAATCAATATCACCCACATCATGCACAATTTTAATCGTTATGTCCGATTTTATTCCATATCTATCTAAAATGGATGCCACGAGTTTTCTCTTATTTTTCTTTAGATATTTTTCTGTTGGGTAATAATTCATCAAAAGTATATTACCACATTTATCTGGAAGTTTTATTTTTTTAATATTAACAAAACATAAAAACCATTGTGAAAAAAACTCTTCAATTAAATATTTTGTGCTTGTTGTGTCTCTATTAAAGAAAAAATTAAATTGAGAAAGAAGACACGACAAAAATTTTTTATCATCAAATTCCGCTAAAATATCTAGTTTCAATGTGTTATCTTCAAGAGATGGTAGTCTATGTGGAAATTGTGATAATTCTGACCACAATTTTTCAAAAGAATTACTGTAAAATTTTTTATGTGTCTTTTTTTTACCACACAATAAATATTTGAATATAAGAAAATTTCCTTTAGAAAGATCGAATGTTATTGTAGTAGAATTATAAACTCTATGAAATGGAATTTTATTAAAAAATCTATTTTTCAAACTATGAATATTCTTTACAATTATTTTATCACCATCTCTTCGAATTGTACGTTCAATTTTATATACCTCAATTGATGCAAAAAGATTGCCATAATATTTTTTGATATGTTTAATTTTATTCGTATAAAAAAAAGATGATTTATTGTTCATGACACGAAATAAAGATATATATTCGGGCACATCACTACCACTATAAAAATATACACCCCATTTTCGGCTAGGTAATTCAAATGTATAGAAATTTTTTTTGTATTTTACTGGTCGAAGATTTAAACCATTAAACGGTGTAAGGAATAGTGGTGTAAAATAAAATTTATCATCAATGTTTACATAATTTTTAACAAGTCCGATTTTTGCAAACGTATAACTTTGCTTTAATATAACATCCATTATTTATGATTTTAAATCATAGCAAATATACAAAAATTTTTAACACCCAAAATAATTGTAAAAAAAAATATTATTTCGTGGTGATAGACAATTTTTCTTTTGTTCCATTAGTCTTGGAGTAAACAGCAAATTTTGGTAATAATGTAAACGAACTATTTTTTAATGCATCCGTATACTTCTTGCCTTTACCGGTTTTTAAATATGCAATTGTCAAATGTGGATGATATTCAGGAAAATTAGTTGTGTGAGGAAATTTTCGTAATTCTGCATTTGCCTCATGTAAACCATCACCATCAATATCATATTTTAATACATCATATGGTGGGCCATCAAATGTCGAAACATTAGTAAGACGACAAGGTCCAAATGTAAATTTTTTTAACACGTTTTTCACGTTGTCTGTAGTAACTTCATTATGTAATCCAAATAATAAACTAACATGTGGTTCGGTTTCAAGACCATAAGAATCGTCATATGGATCTTCATATATGTCGTTGGGTTTAATAATGTTATGAATTGTTTTAATTTCAGGAAAATCAAAATAAAGCATCACACAACCATAGTCATGTTTATGATTTTCAAATATTAGATTACTTAATGTCATAGTTATAATATAAATATTCTGTCTTTGTTTTTGGTGTAAAATTACCACTTATAGTTTTCACGTTAAAACTAACCTTTTTAAAACCATTTTCTTCTAGAATGTTATACAAATCACAATGATAACCACTTATTAATATTTTAGCATTACTTTTTATACAAGCATCAAGAAATCTAATATGTCCATCTCTATCCATATCAACATCATATCTTGTACTAGTTCTAGTAGATTGTTCATATGGTGGATCGTTGTATAAAAAAACATTCGGTTGATTATATTTTTGTATTAATTCTGTGCCATCAGTATTAGTTACAATAACCCTAGAAAGTCTTTCGTGAAGTTCTGGTAAACCATCAATTGTGGACAAAAAATCAGAAATTGATCTACTCATACCCCTTCGAATATGTGTATTTTTTGAAAATCCCCCAATACCATTATGTGATGTTCGATTAATATAAAAAAAATAAAATGCCCGATCTATTAATGATAAATCTGATTTATTCAATTCTTTTTTAAATTCTTTTCTCAAATCTTCAGAATAATAAATCAAATCACATTTTTCTTTAAAAATTTTAAACATATCAGGATCTGACAAAACTTTATATAATGAATATACATTTTTATCCAAATCATTATATATTTGAATTGTTGGTATTGGTTCAATTTTAAGTCCAAGGGAAAAACTTCCAGCAAATGGTTCTATATATGTATTATAGTCTTTAGGGTTGGGAAAATACTTAAATATTTCATTATACATAGTCCCTTTACCACCAAACATCTTAATAGGTGCTTTTAATTTTTTCATAATTTTTCTTTAATTTAAAATATAAGAAAAAATAATTATTTTTCCAAATATTTATTGTACATGAGTGTAATAATTAATGGTCAACGATTTGAAGCCGAATATTTAAAACCCGAGCAATTTGCCCAGGGAATGATGGGTAGAGATAAACTTGATGGTTGTATGGTTTTTAATACCGGAATGGGTCATCATTCTTTTTGGATGAAGGATTGTAAAATTCCACTTGATATTATTTTCGTTTTAAAAAATCGAATTAATAAAATCCACTCAAATTGTCCTGTACCAGATCCTAATCAGTTAACAATTCCAAGATATACTGGTATTGGTGATCATGTAATTGAATTTCCCGGTGGAACGGCAAAAAACTGGAAAACTGGTGATAGAGTATCAATGTACCTAGGAAGTCCAACAAATCCTGTTCGTACTCCATTTATACCATAATGATATTTTAAAACAAATATTTTATTTTTGGTTCTGTTTTTTCGAAAACCCAGAAATAACAATGATGCTTACGGGCATGTTCCTGTTTTATCCATCTAGCTCCAAAACTATTAATTCTCGATTTTGCTAGAAGAATAAACAAATCTCTCGGATAGAAACCAATTTTCAACGCCATATTCATCACCATAACATGAGTAAAATGATTCTTACCACCACTCACCGTGTCTTGATTTTTCATAACAACAAAACCACCAGGCACAATTATTCGATAAAGTTCTTGTAAAGTATTATAGTAATTTGTTGTTAAACTATTATAATCATAATACCCCTCAAATCTTTTTGCAATTATTGAACTACCATCTTTATTTTCCCTATATGTTCTACCACTAATAACAAATGGTGGATCGTACATCACGGTTTTCATTGAATTATCATCAAATGGAAGATGTTCTGAATCGGCCTTAATCACGTCTTCAAATAATGGAACAATGTCTGATTTTATCTTAGGTTGTGGTAAATCTTTCCAGAATGATCCTTTTGAATATGTACAATCAAGATCAAATTGTTCTATTTTATAAAGTGACATTATATTCTTGATAACCTCATAATTACTATTGTAGACACTTTTTACTGGTACAAAAATTTCTTCCATTTACTTTACTTTTATCTGTATTTTTGTTACTATTTACAAAATGTACATAAAAATAATAATAATACCAAATATTTATAAAAAAAATTAAAGATATGGGATGTGGATGTAAGAAAAAAAGACAAGTAGTACCACCACAAGTGGCCAGGCCTGCACCACCACCACCTTCAAGGATACGCTTTAATGAAAATATACCACCCAGACCGCCACAAAATATTCCACCGGCGCCACAAAAAACAGTAAATGAGATTGTAGAAAAATTAAATGAAATAAAAAAACATTAACAATCACAAATTTAACGCTTTTTTAATTTCACCAATAACTTGTTCTGATGTAATTGCTTTAGAACATTCAAATTGTCTATCTGTATTTTTAAACAACGGACACCAGTTCCAATCCCCGGCGTCGAACGTGTAATTATGCCAGCAAGAATTACAGACATTCTTATTTATAATTCTTATTATATTATTTACCGGTTCATTATACACATCAGTAAATCCCGAAATTAACACAGTTTTCGTTCCACCAGCCCACGCCAACCAAGATAGACCACTACTGATACCAATAAACAATTCTGATTCTTGTAATGTCCTTAAAGTGTCTTCAATTTTAGTTGTTGTCATTTTAGTAATGCCTTTCGGATTCCTATTACCCATATATCCATCATCTTCTTGTGAAACCAATTTTACTTCATAGCCATTATCATTTAAAAAATTAACAACGTCTTGCCATCCTGTCGGATTATTCCAATACTTACATTGTGCTGTTGAATGAATGGCTATTGACACCATTTTCTTTTTATTTGTTGATAATATAGGAAGTTGTGGCCTTATTTCTTCATATTCTAAGCCCAATATATCTGTAGCAATTTTTGATAATGGTCCTTTCAACGGATCGATTGGATGTCTATAATAATCTATTTTTTTATCACTATAAAACAACCCAATTCGATACATTGCATATAAATTATTAACTGGTGTTCCGGGGGTTATAAATTCTATATTTGGATATTGTTTTTCAAACAAATTATTACGAAATGTTGAGCACACAACTCTACATTGTTTCTGAATTCTGAATTTTTCCACATATGGCATCCATGCTATTGTGTCACCCAACGCCCTCGATTCAAAAGCAATATAAACTAACTTATTTTCTGGGTTAAATTCATATACAGAATGAAAATCATTATCAATACCATCAATTTTTATAATCCAATCAATATAGTATTTCTTTGAACTTTTTGCCCAATGATTATTTTTCATATCCAATTCATATTCAACAGAATTTGTTTTTTTATTTATAAATTGAACATTATATAAACCATCCACATTGGATTTAATTTCAAAAAATGGTCCATCAACAAAATTAATATTTATTTGTTCTATATTTGTTTTCTTTATATTAGTTCTTATTAATTTATTAATTTTTCTGAAATCATTTACATCTTTATATAAAAATTCAGATAATATCTCAACACCTTCATAATATACATATACAACAGATCCTTCTTTATATTTTCCAATTTTTAAAATATCCATCATACCTTTAGCGACAACATGAAATTTTTTATATTCATTATAATTAATTTCAATCAAATAATCCTGTTCTGCGGGAGATTCGTGAAAGCCAGAAATAGTATGAAGATATAAGTCATTTGAATCGTCAACAGCAAGATATAATTGTAATTTCGCGCCATTTCTATGTGTACCATTTCTACTCCATTTGGATTGTAAATTTAATTCATTATCGTTTGCAATATATGGTGATACTATCACATTTGACGTTACTTGTCTGACTGAATTTAATAAGTTCTTTTCTAATTGCCATTTATCGTCTTTATTCCGAAAAAATTCATCTTTATTTTTTATCAAATTCATAGCAGCAACAGCAATATTAGTTCTAATTGAAAAAATAAACATTGCACAAAATGGGTTGATATTACTTATCGATGACGAATTTTTTTCATATTCATATATAACAAAATCACCCTCTCTAATTTTTTCAAGAAAAGACTGACGATATTGTACAGGATCTGGTAGATTATCATAATCAAAAAAATGTATATATTCTTTTCCTAGGTATTTACAAAAATTGAATGCGTTTTTCATTGTTGACCATACCGCATAATCGTGATGATACTCACAATGATTTTCAATACGGACATCACCAATTTGTGTCCATCGAACACTATTTATATTATATTTTTGAAAATCTTCCCTCAATAATATAGGGTTTTCCTTATCAAAAATAAAATAATCACCGAGTTTTTGTAACTCCGGTTTTAATGGATAAGAACCAGTTAAAAGAATGGGGATATTAAATGTTCTTAAAATATTAATTAAATCAATTAAATTTTTTTCTTTAGAATCATTATCAACCCAACAATTAATCACAAAAATATCATCATTAAATTCCATCATTTCCAAAAATAAAACATTTGTAACATATTATTTGAACCCAAAAATAAAATAAATGATTTAAATCCCAGTTCGATTATTCTTCGTCTGAAATTTTCTCTTAACATTTCATCGTAATTACAATGTGCGTGATGATATTCCATCGCAATCGCTTTTACTTTTGACAGATTTTCATCGCTAATTCCCTTTAATGCTTGGTGTTCGGCACCTTCAATATCAATTTTTAAAAAATCTATTCTATCAACTAAACCAGAATCAAAAAGATAGTCCAATGTATATGTTCTAACAGAATATTTGTCTATATAATCATCAAAATTTCGAATGGCCGACCCCCCAAGATGATTTGATTCATATAACGTAGTTGTACCCATCGTGTCACTAACAGCGGCATTAAATAAAATTGTACGAGGATCACTATTTAATTTCAATAATTCAAAATATCTTTTATCCGGTTCAAACGATATAACTTTTTCCGCGCCTTGGTTATAAGCCCAACGAGTAAATATTCCGATATTTGCACCTAAATCAACAACAATGTCACCGTTATGTATTCGTTTTTCATTGTTAATATAATATTCTCGTTGATTATAGATTTCATGATATATCCCATAATCCCAACCATATTTTTCTGCAACATTTATTAAAGTATCCTCGACACCTTTAATTTCTCCTAGATTTTTAAGTTCATATTTGTTTGTATAAAAAAATTCCGATTGATAAAAAGACTTATCTCTTTTTAATTTAATAAAATCAATCATTTTTTCTGAAACAATTGGATCTTTATTTCCATGAAACCAAATTATATTTGTTTTATCCGGTGGTATAAATTTATATCCATATATTCTATTAAAATTTTGTGGGCCGTTTTCATTCCAAAACTTATAAAAATCATTTAACGCTTGATTTGTGTAACCATCATCACCATCATACGATGATGTGTCATATTTAGACAACGGAAGATGTTTTTTCACCCCATATTTCCATCTCAATGCATTATCAATACCCTCATCATTCCACGGAAAATATCTTGGATAATGATCGACTGGTGTTCTTTTATATACATCAATAATTTCCTCAAACCACCATTTACAATCTTTGTTATATATAAACAAACAGATATGCATTAAAGGTCTAAATGAATTAAGATTCCATGTTTTTATAAGATTTTCATTAAACAATTGACTTTTTCGTTCACCATCAATATCAGTATAATACCCAAAAAATTCTTCCTGAACATGTATATCAGAAATAGGATAATTCTCTATTGATGGAAAATATTTCTGTATTTCATCAATATTATAACTTGCAATTCCATCACCATCAATCCAAACAAAATACTCATAATTTTCTTTCAATGATTCTATACAGGCATGCTGTTTAAAATACCATTTATCATAAATCGAATGAAATGGTGGGTCAATTCTCCGTTTAATCATATTTGGATACTCAAACGGTATATCACAATTTACACTATAAACAATAATTTTATTTTTTGAAAATTCATTTATTGACTTTACTAATTTTTCAATAATTGTTAAATATTTTTCATCACCAGCAGTAACAAAAACAAATTCTTGTTGTTTTTTTTTCAATATTTCAGATGCTTGTTTTGCTACATTATCCCAATTAAATTCTTTATGTATTAATTCAGCTTCTTCCATGCTTTTAGTTTTATATTTCGAATAATTTTCATAAACATTTTTCATTTGAATTGCTAGATCATTAAAATCCGGTTCACAATATTCACCACCAACATCTTTATCTCCAATATTTGCTGGCCTTATATGTGATATTCTAACTGGTATACCTTTATTTCTTGCAAATTGAAGCTGTGCACCCCAATTTGAATATATCGATGGTGTTCCACAACTCATTGCTTCTATTAACGGTAGATTCCAACCTTCACTTCTAGCACACGACACAAAAACATCACCTTCTTGAAGATATTTTACATATTCATCCCTATTTAAAAAATCGATAAACTTTATATTTGGATAATTAATATCATATTTTTTTATTCTATCTTTTGTTGATCTTGTTTCGTCTGTAGGAAAATTATTTTCAACTGAACACACTAATTCTACATTATCATTATCTTTAAATGTTTCGCCAAATGTTCTGAATATTTCTGTTGTAGATTTTCGATAATCCCATCTACCAAAATGAATAAATCTGAATTTATCTCGTGTATTATTTATCTGTTTTGGTTTAAAAATATTTACATCAACACCTTCAGTTACTATTTTTATTTTTTTAATAGGATATCCCTGTTCGACCAATGAATCAAACTGCCATTGTGATGGTACCCACATTTCATCAAATGTTAATAATTGTTTAAAAAAGTCTTCAGGAAATCTTGTTGATTCATACACACAAAACCCAATTTTATATCCGTCATAGTTATCGAAAAAATACGGATTATTAACATCATTTAAAACTATATGAACATCTGGTTTAAAATCATTTTTATATCCATAGATAGGGAAGTCTGTTCGTGAGCCGTCGTTATTTTTTAATGTTTGTATAATTAACATATTCCTCATTTCAGAAGTAAAATACGGCTCATCATCATGGGGTTTTAAAGTAAGACCATTCCATGTTTTACCAACAGTTAAATTTCGTATTTTGACGGTATGATATTTGTTTAACGCACAAAAAAATGACCGTGAATGATTATTATAACCAGTATCACCAATAAAAGATGTGTGTGCAAGTATATTCATTACATAAAAATACGTAAAAAAAATTAATTAGTCAAACATGTATGAAATATATGTTTACTGGGAATTTTGACATGCTGTATTACAATTGTCATAACCCAAATAATTTTGGAAATTAGTATAATAATCAGGTGTTGATGTTGTTGAATTCATAATTTCCATTATTGTGTTCGAATCATACACAAAGAAAGAACCAATACTAATCTGATATGTATTTTCAATTACAGCCATTCCTAAACTATAAGAACAGTATGGAAATTCACAATAATACATATCAACTGTGTATCTATATGTTGGTACACCTGATGGTGTTCTAGTTGGTGTTCTACTAGGTGATACACCAGGTGTTCTAGTCGGTGTTCTACTAATTGATAAACTAGGTGTTCTAGACGGTGTTCTACTAATAGAAATACTTGGTGTTCTGGTTGGTGTTCTAGATAATGATGGTGTAGGTGATACGCTTCCACAATTTAAAACATCAAATATCATACCATCAGATAATATTTGTACAGCAAATTTTGTTCCATTATTTATTTGATACCAATTATCATCACCCTGAAAATAATTTGTTAATGAACTATTTGTATATACATAGTTTCCAATTACTGGTGTTTGTGTAGAAAAATATACTGTAATATCTGGCGTTTCAGTGCTATCACATGCACCAAGATTTGTAGAATAAGTTATATGTGTTATTATATTGTAAGGATATGATGATGGTTTACTAGATGATGGTGTTGGTGTTCTTGAAATTGAAATACTTGGTGTTCTAGTTGGTGTTCTACTAATTGATAAACTAGGCGTTCTAGTTGGTGTTCTACTGAATGAAATACTCGGTGTAATGCTAGGTGTTCTACTAAACGATATACTCGGTGTGATGCTAATACTTGGTGTAATGCTGGGTGTCCTGCTAAATGAAATACTTGGTGTTATCGATGGCGTTATCGATGGCGTTCTTGTTACCGAGAATGAAATACTAGGTGTTATCGATGGTGTTATAGATCTTGAGAATGATATACTAGGTGTTATCGATGGTGTTGTACTTGGACACGAAGGAAATGATGCAATATTACCATTACTATCTATTTGGACGACAATATACCCACCATAGTTAACAAGATAATAGCCTTGAACAATTCCTGCACATCCTGTACCCGTTGAATAATATACATGTTTTCCAATATCTAATGTCCCATCAACTAGAGCACCAATACCACAAAGACCTTCACCCAAATGATTGGCTAATGCGTCACATGCTTCACTTGATGAACTCAGAAAACTGGTACATTCACCACCATATCCATAAATAAAACTATAAGCAGTTAGGCCGCCAGGTTTCACACAAGATGCTGTTGGTGTCATAGTATGGGTGACTGAAGCTGTAATAGATGGTGTTTGTGAAAATGATATACTTGGGGTGATAGATGGAGTAATACTTGGTGTAATAGATGGTGTAATAGATGGCGTCCTTGTTACCGAAAACGAAATACTAGGCGTTATACTTGGCGTAACTGAAAACGAAATACTTGGAGTGATAGAAGGCGTTATCGATGGTGTTATACTTGGAGTCCTAGTTACAGAGAAGGAAATACTTGGTGTTATACTTGGCGTTCTTGTTACCGAAAATGAAATACTTGGTGTTATGCTAGGTGTTCTGCTAAATGATATACTAGGCGTTATGCTAGGTGTTTTACTGAATGAAATACTCGGTGTAATGCTAGGTGTTCTACTAAACGATATACTCGGTGTGATGCTAATACTTGGTGTTCTTGAGAACGATATGCTTGGTGTTCTACTGAATGAAATACTCGGTGTAATGCTAGGTGTTCTACTAAACGATATTGATGGTGTTATACTTGGTGTTCTACTAAACGATATTGATGGTGTTATACTTGGTGTTCTACTAAATGATATACTAGGCGTTATGCTAGGTGTTTTACTGAATGAAATACTCGGTGTAATGCTAGGTGTTCTACTAAACGATATACTCGGTGTGATGCTAATACTTGGTGTTCTACTAAATGAAATACTAGGTGTTATGCTAGGAGTTCTGCTAAATGAAATACTCGGTGTAATGCTAGGAGTTCTGCTAAATGAAATAGTGGGTGTGATACTAGGAGTTTTACTAAATGAAACACTAGGTGTTACTGAAGCTGATGGTGTTGGTGTTCTAGGCCATACAATAGTATTACCCACCCTTATTGATTTAACGGTGTTGTCACCCAGATATATTGCCGGAGGATAATTTGTTTCAAATAAAAAATCACTCATAAAAATCTACAAAACAACAATCAACGAAAATTAAACAATTAATTTTTAAAATTAAAGTACATTTAAATTATTACATATAAAGTATTTGGGTTTTTTGTACCAATTGCATCATATTCTAGTTGAGTTAATGTTACAATACAAGTTACTTTTCCTGTACCCGTCCAAATATCACATGTGTTAGTAATATAATCATCCATATTTGGTGATGTACCACTTGTACCTGATGTTCCGTCAGAACCATTAACACCAGATATTCCTGAACTTCCCGACGTACCAGATGAACCATCAATACCAGAAATACCAGATGTTCCACTACTACCAGAACTACCAGATGTTCCTGATGATCCGTCAATACCAGATATACCAGATGAACCAGAACTTCCAGATGTTCCTGATGTGCCTGATATTCCAGAACTACCAGATGTTCCAGATGAACCTGAAATACCAGATGTTCCACTACTACCAGAACTACCAGATGTTCCAGCAGCACCAGTAATACCAGATGTTCCACTAGTACCACTAGATCCAGATGTTCCTGACGCGCCTGATATTCCAGATGTTCCAGATGAACCAGAACTACCAGATGTTCCAGATGAACCTGAAATACCAGATGTTCCAGACGAACCAGAACTTCCAGATGTTCCAGACGAACCAGAACTTCCAGATGTTCCTGATGTGCCTGATATTCCAGAACTTCCAGATGTTCCAGACGAACCAGAACTTCCAGATGTTCCAGACGAACCAGAACTTCCAGATGTTCCTGATGTGCCTGATATTCCAGAACTACCAGATGTTCCAGATGAACCTGAAATACCAGATGTTCCAGATGAACCTGATATTCCAGAACTACCAGATGTTCCAGATGAACCTGATATTCCAGAACTACCAGATGTTCCAGATGAACCTGAAATACCAGATGTTCCAGATGAACCAGAACTGCCAGATGTTCCACTACTACCACCCGAACCAGATGTTCCAGATGAACCAGAACTACCAGATGTTCCTGATGAGCCTGATATTCCAGAACTTCCAGATGTTCCACTCGATCCTGAGCTTCCCGATGTTCCATCAATACCAGATAGTCCAGAACTACCACTAGTACCAGATGTTCCTGATGAACCTGAAATACCAGAACTTCCAGATGTTCCAGAACTACCACTACTTCCTGATGTTCCAGATGACCCAGAAATACCAGAACTGCCACTAGTACCAGAACTTCCTGAACTTCCAGATGTTCCTGATAACCCAGAACTACCACTAGTACCGGAAGATCCGTCAGAACCACTAGAACCTGATGTTCCTGATGACCCAGAAATACCACTAGTTCCAGACGAACCTGAAATACCAGAACTACCAGAAGTTCCAGATGACCCAGAAATACCAGAACTGCCACTAGTACCGGAACTTCCTGAACTTCCAGATGTTCCAGACGAACCTGAAATACCAGAACTACCAGAAGTTCCACTAGTTCCTGATGTGCCAGTAGTTATATTTGTAACTTCACATATAACATTACCACTTAATACCAATTTTGTTCCTGTATCTTCTACAACGGGAATATTGGTTGCTGTAATTGAAGAACCAGTTAAATGTATATTTGAAACAAACAACGTTTTTGTGTCGGGATCATAATAAAAATCATTATATGTTGTTCCAGAAACACCAGTTCCTGATGTTCCGCTTGTACCAGAGGTACCATCTACACCACTTGATCCCGAGCTTCCAGATGTACCTGAAGACCCACTAACACCACTAGAACCAGATGTGCCAGAACTACCTGAAGAACCACTTGTTCCAGAACTACCTGACGTTCCAGAGCTACCAGAACTTCCAGATGTACCACTAGTACCTGACGAACCATTTGATCCACTAGATCCAGACGTACCACTAGTACCTGACGAACCATCTAAACCACTAGTTCCTGAACTTCCAGATGTTCCAGATGAACCATTAGTACCCGAACTCCCCGAACTTCCCGATGTACCACTAGTTCCAGATATACCCGAAGAACCAGAACTACCAGATGTTCCAGATGAACCAGAACTACCAGATGTCCCACTACTACCACCCGAACCAGATGTTCCAGATGAACCATCAATACCAGAAATACCCGAACTACCAGATGTTCCTGAGCTACCCGATGAACCACTAGAACCACTAGTACCTGAAGTTCCTGACGATCCGGCCGATCCACTTGATCCTGATGTGCCAGATGTACCCGAAGAGCCATCAGCGCCTTGAGCGCCAGCTAAATTTATATCCCATTCACTATATGTGCCAGATCCTGTTACATCTAATACATTACCAACTAAAACACCAGTTACTGGATTATATGACGAAACAATACCAGTCATATAATTTGAACTATCATAACCAATAATTAATGATTGTCCAGCACTATATGAATAACCACTACCAATATTTAAAGTTTGTGTTCCATAACCAATTGTTAAGGTATCAGTCGATGTGGCCAAATATCTATCACCCGACCACCCAGATGTTCCAGATGACCCCGAACTACCTGATGTGCCAGATGTACCACTTGATCCTGACGTACCCGAACTACCCGACGATCCGCTTGTACCAGAAGATCCACTACTACCTGACGTGCCACTAGTACCAGATGAACCACTACTTCCAGAACTACCTGATGATCCTGATGTTCCACTTGTTCCCGATGTTCCAGATGAACCATCAGACCCACTTGTACCAGAACTGCCACTAGTACCAGAACTTCCTGAACTTCCAGATGTTCCTGATAACCCAGAACTACCACTAGTACCAGATGAACCTGAACTTCCTGATGTACCACTACTACCACTAGTACCTGATGAACCATCTATACCCGATATACCCGAACTACCACTAGTTCCAGAAGACCCAGATGAACCACTACTACCACTAGTTCCGGAACTTCCTGACGATCCAGATGTTCCACCTGAACCAGATATACCACTAGTTCCAGAAGACCCAGATGAACCACTAGAGCCAGACGTCCCTGACGTTCCAGAGTTTCCACTAGTCCCAGATGAACCTGAACTACCACTAGTGCCAGATGAACCACTTACTCCAGATGTTCCACTAGTACCAGAAGAACCGTCAGAACCACTAGACCCGGACGTTCCTGATGAACCATCAGTTCCCGACACACCACTACTACCAGACGATCCACTTGTTCCAGATGAACCTGATGTTCCGGAACTTCCTGATGTACCGCTACTACCAGAAGACCCCGCACTACCACTTGAACCCGAACTACCACTGGTTCCAGACGACCCACTTGTTCCTGACGTGCCAGATGAACCACCACTACCTGAAGATCCGCTAGTTCCTGATGATCCACTTATACCCGACGAACCAGATGTACCAGAAGAACCATCTATACCACTAGTTCCTGATGATCCTGAACTACCACTAGTGCCAGATGATCCGTCAGAACCACTAGAACCAGATGTACCAGAAGATCCATCGGAGCCACTAGAACCTGATGTTCCCGATGATCCACTACTACCACTTATACCCGAACTACCAGAACTTCCAGATGTTCCGCTCGTTCCAGAAGATCCTGATGTACCCGAACTACCCGATATACCTGATGTCCCCGATGTTCCAGATGAACCACTTGATCCGTCAGCACCTTGAGCACCAGCTAAATTTATATCCCATTCATTATATGTGCCAGATCCTTCAACAGTTTGAATATCTCCAACCATTAATCCGGTTGTTGGATCATAAAATGAAACAATACCAGTCATATAATTAGTACCATCATGACCAATAACCAATGATTGTCCAGCACTATATGAGTATCCGGTTCCTATATTTAAAGTTTGTGTTCCACCGCTAATCGTTAATGTATCAGTTGATGTGGCCAAATATCTATCACCAGAAAAACCTGACGAGCCACTACTACCACTAGAACCAGAAGTACCAGAACTACCATCCGAACCACTTGATCCTGAAGTACCAGATGAACCAGAACTACCGGATGTTCCAGACGAACCACTTGTTCCAGAACTACCATCCGAACCACTTGATCCTGAAGTACCAGATGAACCAGAACTACCGGATGTTCCAGACGAACCTGAACTTCCTGATGTACCACTAGTACCCGAAGTACCAGAACTACCATCTGAACCACTTGATCCTGAAGTACCGGAACTACCACTAGATCCTGATGAACCACTTGTTCCAGAACTACCACTAGAACCAGATGTACCAGAGCTTCCAGAACTCCCCGATGTTCCACTAGTTCCAGAACTACCCGATGATCCTGACGTGCCACTACTACCAGATAAACCAGAACTACCACTAGAACCACTAGTACCCGATGATCCTGATGAACCACTTGTACCAGATGAACCAGAACTACCACTAGTTCCAGACAAACCACTAGTACCCGATGATCCTGATGAACCACTTGTACCAGATGAGCCACTAGAACCACTAGTACCTGAAGTTCCTGACGATCCGGCCGTTCCACTTGATCCTGATGTGCCCGAACTTCCAGAACTACCACTAGTTCCAGACGAGCCACTTGATCCAGACGTACCAGACGATCCTGATGAGCCACTACTACCGCTAGTTCCAGACGAACCATCTGATCCACTTGATCCTGATGTGCCCGAACTTCCAGAACTACCACTAGTTCCAGACGAGCCACTTGATCCAGACGTACCGGATGATCCACTACTGCCACTAGTTCCAGACGAACCATTTGTACCTGAACTTCCAGAACTACCTGATGTTCCGCTCGTTCCAGAAGTTCCAGAAGTTCCAGATGAACCTGACACACCTGATGTGCCTGATGAACCAGATGAACCACTTGAACCATCAGCCCCCTGTGCTCCAGCTAAATTTATATCCCACTCACTATATGTACCAGATCCTTCGACAGTTTGAATGTCTCCAACCATTAATCCTGTTATCGGATCGTATGACGAAACTATTCCTGTCATATAATTTGTGCCGTCATGTCCAATAACCAAAGACTGTCCGGCACTGTATGAATAACCAGTACCTATATTTAATGTTTGTGTTCCACCACTAATTGTTAACGTATCCGTTGATGTGGCTAAATATCTGTCACCAGAAAATCCCGACGAGCCACTACTACCACTAGAACCTGAAGTGCCTGAAGTGCCAGATGACCCATTCGATCCTGATGTACCCGAACTCCCTGAACTACCACTAGTTCCAGACGAGCCGCTTGTTCCTGAACTACCACTTGATCCAGAGGTACCGGAACTACCTGACGAACCACTTGTTCCTGATGAACCAGAACTCCCTGAAGTTCCACTAGTACCAGACGAACCCGAACTACCAGATGTCCCACTATTTCCTGATGTTCCAGAACTGCCACTTGTTCCTGATGAACCAGAACTCCCACTTGTGCCCGAACTGCCAGAACTACCGCTTGTTCCTGATGAACCACCTGATCCTGATGTACCACTACTACCAGAACTACCCGATGTGCCATCAACACCAGATATACCAGAACTACCGCTTGTTCCTGATGTGCCACCACTACCAGATGAACCACTTGTTCCTGATGAACCATCAATACCACTACTACCAGACGATCCACTTGTTCCAGATGAACCATCTGATCCACTCGATCCCGATGTACCTGATGAACCATTTGTTCCTGAACTACCACTAGTACCAGACGTACCCGAAGAACCATCTTCACCCGTTATGCCAGAACTACCGCTCGTTCCGGATGATCCACTTAAACCAGATGTTCCACTACTACCAGAACTACCTGAAGTACCAGAACTACCTGATATACCAGACGTTCCTGATGTGCCAGATGTACCCGAAGAGCCATCAGCGCCTTGAGCGCCAGCTAAATTTATATCCCATTCACTATATGTGCCAGATCCTGTAACATCTATAATATCACCAACTAATTCGCCTGTCATTGGATCATATGACGATACCATACCCGTCATATAATTTGTGCTATCATAACCAATAACTAATGATTGACCCGCACTATATGAATATCCAGTACCTATATTTAATGTTTGTGTTCCACCACTAATTGTTAACGTGTCTGTTGATGTTGCCAAATATCTATCGCCAGATAATCCAGATGAACCACTTGATCCCGAACTACCAGATGTACCAGAACTACCACTTAATCCTGACGTACCACTAGTTCCTGATGTTCCAGATGAACCAGAACTTCCAGATGTTCCATCAAAACCAGATCCACCACTAGTGCCTGAAGAACCACTCGTCCCAGATGAACCCGAGCTTCCCGAAGTACCGTCAACTCCAGACAAACCAGAACTACCAGACGTGCCTGATGATCCGTCAATACCAGAACTACCACTAGTACCTGAAGTACCAGACACACCACTAGTACCCGATGATCCGTCTATACCAGAAATACCTGAAGATCCTGAACTACCACTTGTTCCTGAAGTACCACCACTTCCAGAAGTTCCAGAAGAACCTGATAAACCTGATGTTCCAGATGTACCCGAACTACCACTGGAACCATCAGCACCTTGAGCACCCGCTAAATTTATATCCCATTCACTATATGTGCCAGATCCTGTTACATCTACAATATTCCCAACCAAAATACCGGTTACCGGATCATATGATGAAACCATACCCGTCATATAGTTCGAACTATCATAACCAATCACCAATGATTGTCCAGCACTATATGAATAACCACTACCAATATTTAAAGTTTGTGTACCACCATTAATCGTTAACGTGTCTGTTGATGTCGCCATATATCTATCACCAGATATCCCCGACGAACCACTCGAACCCGAACTACCTGATGTTCCAGAACTACCATCAGTTCCAGAAAATCCAGAAGAACCACTAGTTCCAGAACTACCACTAGATCCCGAACTGCCAGATGTACCTGATGAACCATCTATACCCGATATACCCGAACTACCACTTGTCCCTGATGTACCAGATGAGCCATCAATACCAGATGTTCCTGAACTACCAGATTCGCCACTACTTCCACTTGTTCCAGACGTTCCAGATGTACCAGATGAACCGTCAATACCAGAAATACCCGAAGAACCTGAACTACCACTAGTGCCCGAAGTTCCAGATTCACCACTAGTGCCTGATGTACCAGATGTACCAGCTTCGCCTGAGCCGCCACCAATAGTTTTTAATATTAAATCAGAATCAGTTATTCCAGCATAATACCAATATTCGTTAATACCAGTACCAGACAATATACCAACAGTTAACCCTCGTTGTCTTTGTTCTAATGATATACTTGTATTTGCCTCTAAAACACTAACCCAAGGACCGTATCTCCAATCTAAAATTTTTGGAGCCTTTAAATTAATATTGTCGTTAAGATTTATAGCCATCTATATATTAAGTATTTCTATATTCTATTGGCGAATCCAATTGTGTTGGATATACACTCCAATGCATTTTAAAGTTTATGCCATTCCAATAATTATCAGGACTATTGACTAATTGTGTCGTTGCTATTGTTATAAAACTACCATCTATATCACCATTATTTAATGCCGTGATATACCACTTAGTTTTTGTTGTATAATTTGATTGATATGCAACCCATATATATAACCACGAGCTCGGTATGTTATAATTAATACTCAACGTACCCGATGCTTGTGATAATACTTTATTTGCAGTACCACCAGATATGATTGACGCAATCATTTCTGCTGTTGGTAATTCGGAAGATACACCCCAGAAATATGGATATATACCAGTTATTGTATATGTGGATGTGACAAAAAGATTCGCTGCTGACTGTGGCGCCGATGTTGTTCGAACAGCAAATGGTCTTGTATCAATATTACCTTTATTATCTTGCTTAGATAACCCCGCATTATAATTACCATCACCACGATATGTTGTTGAACCTAATGGGATTACATATGATTCTGAATGTATATCACTATCATAACGATAGTTTGGATTGTTTGGATCGGGATAACCAAATTGACTTGGTATTGCTGTTGCTGGTGACTGTGTTAGTGTTGTGTCAGTTAATAATGGTGAACCATTTCTTAACACTCTCATTTGTGTATATGGACCTGCATCATTTTTAATACCATATGTTCTCAAATCAGATGTAAGTGTCCACCCAACTTCTCGAATACCACTCGTAACACCATTTAATGCTATTGTAGGAATCGTATATGTCGGTAAAACAGCCGGGAATAATAAATCATCAACAATTTCAACCAAAGTTTTGCCGGTTAATTGACTAACAGTAGTACCTACTGGTATTCCACCAACAGATTCTGGTGTCGCTAAAAGAGGATCAAGTCTAGAATTATATAACGTACATATTGAATAACCATCAGGTGTTTCTTCTAATACTATACCACCATTATCACATTCAGTGAGTTCGCACGATGTGTCACCAGTATAAGTACCGTCACCAGCACCACTAATAACAGTAATTGTGAATTCATCGTCTTGTAAAGGATTATCACCAGTCCCGGCAATTTGTATAACATTAAATCGTTCATACCCATTTTCATATACCGGATTTCCAACTACTTGAAGATATTTTAAAACCGTCCCATCTTGTACCTTTATAATCTTTATAATAGATCCATTAGATATTGTGTCTATATATGTTTCAAAAGATAAATTTGGTGTATAACCAGTATCACTAATTGCTATCGTTGTTGGACTCATACCCCAGTTTGGCGCGTCCAGAGTGAAATACCCCAAACCTGGATTTATTGCTGTATTTAAAACATTAGAATATCTCCAAATAGCCAGATGTCCTTCAATGCCACTTGAACCAGATGTACCACTACTACCACTAACACCACTTGATCCTGATGTACCAGAAGAACCAGACGTTCCCGGTAGTCCTGGTAAACCTCTGACACCCGAAGTTCCTGACGTACCAGATGAACCCGGTATACCAGGTAAACCTCTAACTCCCGACGTTCCCGACGTACCAGATGTACCATCCGCACCTCTTATACCAGAAGTACCACTAGTACCATCTTGGCCACTCGAACCTGACGTTCCTGATGTTCCCGAAATTCCTGTAGCACCCCTCATTCCTGTCATTAACACCAGAAATTCATCACCATTCATCGGATCTGCACCCGTACCAGCAATTTGTGTTACACCATATCTTTCAAATCCAAGTTCATATGGTTCTAAAGATATTATTTCAAGATATTTTAAAACAGTAGCATCATTCTTCTTAATAAGTTTTATAATCGTTCCTGTTTGTAAAGAATCAAGATATGTTATAAAATCTAAATTTGGCGTAAAACCAGTATCACTTATTGCAATATAATTTGGTGACACACCCCAGTCAGGAGCATCCAATGTAAAAAAACCCACACCAGGATTTATGGATGTATTCATAACTTCAGAATATCTCCATATAGCCAAATGTCCCTCAACGCCCTCTAATCCACTTGTACCTGACGTGCCACTAGATCCAGGTGTACCATCAACACCAGATAAACCTGACGTACCACTAGAACCGGATGTTCCCGCAATACCAGAAGTACCCGAACTTCCAGAACTACCCGAAGAACCACCACTACCAGATGTACCACTTGTTCCTGAAGTACCATCTTCACCTGATATACCAGCTAAACCGACTGACCATTCATTATATGTACCTGATCCATTAATTAATTGTGAATTAACCACTAAAAGTCCTGTTTGTGGATCATATGAATCAACAATACCTAACATATAATTGGTACTATCATAAGCAACAACTACTCTTTGTCCTGTCACATATGATAATCCACGTTCAACTATAAGAAACTGAATACCAGTACCTAAAGTTAACGAAGAATTGGAAACAGTACTAAATAAATCACCACTTAATCCCGATGTTCCGCTCGTACCCGACGAACCGTCAACACCAGAAATACCAGAACTACCAGAAGTACCACTTGTACCTGAAGATCCACTAGAACCGGGTGTTCCATCAACACCACTTATACCAGAAGAACCAGATGTGCCAGATGTTCCAGAACTTCCATCAACACCACTTATACCAGAAGAACCAGATGTGCCAGATGTTCCAGAACTTCCATCAACACCACTTATACCAGAAGAACCTGATGTGCCATCTACACCAGATAATCCAGAACTACCAGAAGTACCGCTTGTACCTGAAGAACCAGAAGGTCCCGGTACACTAGTTAAACCAACACCCCATGTATTGTAAGTTCCAGACCCAACAACAGTTGAAATAATAGCAATAAGTTGTCCTGTAGTACTATTATATGAACTAACAATACCTCTCATATAATTTGATGCTGAATGACCAATGACTATTGTGTGCCCCGGAACATAAGATAAATCCGGTTCAACTATAAGTGTTTTAGATCCGGCAGATATTGTTAATATTGAATTTGATGTGGTTGTATACAAATCACCACTCACACCCGAAGTTCCAGATGTTCCACTAGATCCAGTCTCCCCAGTACATGGTGTTAAACCACTTAAATACCAATGAAAATTATGTAATATGTCAGGATTCTCATATTCACCAATATATAATGTTTTTACAAACGTATTATCAATTGGTGTTTGTGTCGAACCTAAATCAACAGTAGTACCAGACGGAACATTGGCGGAATCAATTTGTGTCCAGTTTATTTTTTGCAAAGCCATTTATCTGAAGTTACTTTCAGATAAATACTTTTATAAAAGTTATGTTAACAAAAATGAATGATTTTTTTGGGTTATTTGTACTAATAATTGTTCTTTATTATATCCACTATTTGTTGTGTTTCATTAAAATGGACATTCATGGAATAAAAATCACCATCATCACTTTCCGACGATTTAATAAAAATTGCCGGTAAAAAATCAGAAACGCCTTGATTACGAATATAATTCCACAAATCTTTATTTATTGTTATGTCAACATCAATAAACGATACATTTTCACGATTCAACGAAGATTTAAGTATTGTACATGCCAAACAACCAGGTAATGTAAAAACATATATTGTAATCACGAAAAATTAATTTAAACAGATCATATCAAAATTACCGATCTTTAAAAAAATCGCACCAGTCAGTAATTCTCGACCATCATCAGATCTTTTTATTTGTATAGGATTTGCGATTTTATGTCTTAATGTTTCAAGTTGAAATATTGATAGTTCCGGTTCACCTGTTTCATCAAAATTTTTTTGTGAAATATTTGCTAATTGTTCATAAAATTCATCAAAATTATCATCAATATCAAAATACTCCAAGGCACTTTTATTATTACTAAAAAACTGTTTTAGATTTTGAATATAAATTAAAACTTCTGGTGATATTTTTTTTGAAGTATCCATCTACTATAAATAGATTAATAATTCATAATAAGCAATTCCATTCCTATGTTTTGTGGAACACCTTCTTTTGCTGCCGCCGCTTTCATAAATCCTTTAGATTCCCATCTATATTGGTCTTTCGGATACCAATTAAGTAATTGTGGAAATTCATAATACGATAAACTAAATTTTCCTTCTATTTTTTTCAATCTTTCAGCTAATCTACGATGATCATCACTATCAAAATCATGTGCCGAATAATAATTTTCTGTTTTCCAATATGGTGGATCGAGATAAAAATACGTGCTTGGCGAATCATATCTTTTAAGTATGTCTTCAAAGTCCACGTCTTCAATAAATGTTATATTATCAAGATGTTCCCTATATTTGGGGTGTCGAAGTTTATCTTCAAAAATATCAACTTTACATCTATATTTCCCTTTATAATCTGTATATTTTGATGTTTCGGGCTTTGATCCGGAAAATATTTGTGTTAATACATAAACATATTTACCTGCAATATCAAAATTAGGTTCATCACCAATTACCAAACTTGGATCGAATACTTCTTTTTGACATCTTCTAAATATCTGCGCATATTCTGGTGGTGTGTTTACTACGTTGCGTTGTTGCCGTGGATATTTTGATAGTTCCTCTAATAATCTATCATAATATTTTGAACAACGAAAAAGATTAGCATTTAATTTATTAAAATCATTATAAACTACCGTTTCCAATTTCGGATATTTGTTTAAATCCATATTAAAAAACACCCAGAACATACCCGAAAATGGTTCAACATAGGTTTTAATATCCGTCGGAATAAATGGGACAATCCATTTTCCAATACGCGCCTTTCCGCCAATATAACTTATCATATTTTAATTAATTCAATATACAAACTAAAATGTAACGAAAATAATGGAAAAAAACAAATTAATTGTTTATCTTTTATATTATGAAACAGCCAAAATATTTAATTGTCTTATTTTGTAATAAAAAAAAGCAAAGAATATTAGCCAGTGCTATGACCAAAAACACAATATATAATCATTGGCGAGAATTAAAAACGCAAAGACCACCATCATTCGTTAAACTACAAGGCGGTGGACGTAAAAGAAAACTCAATTTTGAATTAGGTCTTTTATTTCCAAGAAATCCGTGGTCAAAACCAACATATATTAAAGACGAATTAGGAAGAAATGTTGAAGCACAAATAAATAATGAAAAATATAGAATAAAAGACTTAATTCCATACTGGGACGAAGAATTAATATATGATTTTGAAACAAAAAAAAGAATTCATTATCATGAAATGATGGACATTATTTTACGTGTTACTGATATTGCACAAATATTCACATTAAATAACAAATTATTTCTTCAAGTTGAAAATGATGTTCGATTGTTTGGTAATAAAAATATTGCGGATGCAAATAGATTATTTGATATAGTTAAAGAAGATTTAATAAAACGAAAAAAAGGAAATTTTATTTTTGTAAGAGATATTACAAGAACACAACGTAGTTTATTATATGATTTTCTAGAAAAAAGAGGGTTTAAAAAAAGTGAATTATTTAGGCATTATTCCTATTAAAAAGATAATCTACTTTACCAATTTTCAAAATAAAAACATCATCATTTGTTGTTTTTGTTGCAATACCACTTCTTTGTGCAATTTTTGCAAAAAAATTGGTGAAATCTTTATTTTTAAGATTAAACGTTACAGTAATAATTGACGAATCGATTTCAATCTTTTCAAGTAAATCAGCTATAACTGCTAGTTGATTTAAAATATTATTACTTTTTGCCATTACCAAATATTAATAAAAGTTTTTGAAAAAATGATTTTTTTTGTGGGTGTGATAACTTATCTCTATTTTTAATTACCTCAAGAATTTCAGTTCTGTTGTATGACTTAATTTCTTCAATCGTCTTTTTTTTATTCTGATTCGTTTGATCCTGATCCTTCTTCATTTCCCACTTTAGCCTCTCTAGTGCTCTTTCTATTTCGTACCCCATGTTTTTCGTTAGTAAATGAAATATCTTTTAATTTTTCAATAGGTGCTTCTAAAAAGAATTTTTTTAATTCTTCAACTTTTTCATTAAATAATCTATTTTTTTCTTCAATTTCTTGATTATATGTGATAATTTGTTTTGCAGACGAAAACACAGCATCGTAACCTGTTTTTGTCGCAAGACCAATTATTGAAATTAATCTGTTCCTTTCATTTTCATCCTGAACTTTTATTGAAACATCTTTATCAACCCCATTAACATCAGGATTAATATTCCAACTTAATGGAATTTTAATATCAAGACTGACATTCTCTTTTATTTCTCTAAGTGAGAAAAAAAACGGCCTTATAGAAAATATTGTGTCAAACATTATTTTTTTTCCCATTATCAAAGCATTGTTACTATTCCAGTAAGGATATATGCCATTGACAAATATAACAATATCTTTTCTAGTTTAGTGTTTATTATTGGTGGTGGATTGTCTTGTTTAAGAAGAATAAAAAATTTTACAACAAAAACAAAAACATACAATCCCGATAAAATAAAAAAATATAAAAAAATTTTCTCTAACATTATTTCTTTACAACATCAATTATTTCTTTACGAAAATCACCTAGTAAATTCCTTATTTCTTGTGCGTATTTTCTCGCTCTCGTTGCTGCACTGCGATTACCTTTATTATAAACCTTTTCGGCTTCATTTTCCATTAATACAATTAACTCGTAAATTTTTGCTATTTTTTCCATATTAAATTATTTTTAAAAAATATACATATTTAATTCATCTTTTTCAAGTTTTTATCCATTATTTTATAAACATCGGTGAAAATTTCAATTTCTGACGGTGTCTTAATTTTCCCAAAATTAAATAACAAATCAAAATATTCTAACAATATATCACACTTCTCAACCATTTCAGACATATAATACCATTTATTAAACAAATCCCAAAGATATTCATGATGAGAGCCTTTTGACATAAAATAAATTCGTTCTTTTTCAAAATTAGATATGACTTTATTAAAACACCAATTAAAATGATTTAATATATCACTTTCTAATTTTAATATATCAGGCCCTAGATATGTTTCATCAATCAATAATAATAAAGAAGAAAAAAAATCACAATATAATTCAGAACGTTCTCTTATTATATTGTGAGTTTTATACCAAATTTCAGTTTGGTCTTGATATTTTTCAAGTATGTCAGTCCTCTTACCCATATAATTAAATATATGGATAAAATTCCATAAAAAAAAGGTTATTGTGTCCTCTTGTTATAAGAAGACAACACTTTCATTCTTTTAATTTCTTCCTTAATAATTTTATTTTCATTAACAGTTCTTTTAGGTACAACACCACCATCCTTGTCTTTAACTTCAACCGGAACTGCTTCTTTCGGATAAAGTGGTTCTTCTTTCCTGGCTTTTAATCTTTTTTCTCTGTTTTTCCACATTTTTTCACCAGTATCAGTTTTAATTGCATTACCAGCATCTGGATCATTACCCATTGTTGAATCACCCTCTAACGCTTTTCGTATTCTTTCTTTAAATGGTTCTGGCGGTTCACCATTCTCACCAACAGAATCAGTATCATAATCCAAATCCTGTGGACCTCGACCTCTATTAAGATCAATCATTTCTTCTTCTTCATCTGTTGCTACTCGTGCAACTTTATCTTCTCCTTGACCAACCTGGTTTGGAAATTTTGGATTATCATTACCCGTAAATGATAAATATTTTTTTATTTTTTTCTCAACATCCGCCAGATAATCACTATTTAATTTACCACTATCAGTAATCGCTTTCTCTGTTGTTGCGTCCATTGTCGGTTCTGACGCCTCTTTAATTATACGCCTTATCAACTGTTTCATTTCATTCTCATTAAGTCTCAATGTCCTTTTTTTAGTATTTTCATTAACATCACCACCTAGAATGATATTTTTTTTCTTGTCAATTGTTGGGTTAGTATCCATAGTATTTTCTTTCATTTCATCACTACCAGATAACTCATCATTATTGGTTGTTATTTTTATTTTTAAATTTAATGTGTTTTCATCACCATCAGATTCAATATCAATATCAAAACTATTTCCAACACCATTTTCCTCCAAATCATGATGTAATCCCTGCATTAGATTTTGTTGTGCCTCATCAAATGATGAACCACCACAATTGTTAATCAAATCTTCTTCGGTAATCCCCTCGATATTAATCACTACACCAAAATCTACATCCCCAATATTCTCAATACTTGATATTCGATCAATTAATCCAGATAATGTTTGGAATTTTTTGACATCTGTTTCAGTATCATCATTTTCCGTTGATTGCTTACCATACAACTGTTCCATAATTAGTTTCTTAGCCTCTTGTTCTAAGATTTCTGACGTTAATTTATTTAAATCTCTTATATTCATATCTAATAAATATCACTAAATTTCTTCCGTATCAAATTTAATATCATTTTTATAGAAAAATAACTTTACGGCCGAAAATAAATCATTATCTGGAACAACAATATCAAAACCATCAGGTACTGTTATTCTGTACTTCCGTACTTTTTTTGGTGCACCCCAAGTAGCAAGAGCATCCAAATTGGATTTATCAAACATATGTGATGGTACACCTTCAGATAGTATTTGATTTACCACCATTTCAGCAACAATCTCAGCAGGGATTTGATATTCCTGTGATACTTCTTGTATTGATTTTTGTAATTCTCTTATTTCTTTTAATTTAATTGGATTTGGTCTTCCTTTAAATGCTCGATCTGAACTAGCACCTTGATCACAATATGGGAATGTTTTACATTTGTTATCGATTTCAACAAATTTGGCACCCGGCCCCCCAAATCTTGGAAAACCCTTTTTTGTGGCAATCATATCTTTTGTTGAAGCACCAGTTATACTTGCTCCACCCATTGTGGACTCGGCATTATCAATCTTTAACGGATCTTTTCTTCTTTTCTTTGTTTTATCCATTGGACTTGATGGGCCTGCAGTCCCTATAGGACCATCGTACATAGCGCCAGCAGAAATACCACTACCCATTTGTTCAGTAAATTCTTTTTTCGTCATTTCATGAACTCTACTTATTGGTCTAGTAATAGGACTACTAAGCGGTGCTTCATATGAACCAGACGCACTAGCATCCATCTGTTCTTTTGTATCTTTTTTCTTCAACGATTTTTCGCCAGATTTTTCCATTTTATTTAATCGAGTGTAATAATCTGGTAATTCGGTCAAATGATCCATAGCTATTTCCCGCGCCTTCTTCTCGTCATGGGTGTGTTCTTTTTCAATTTTAATACCAATTTCCAGCTGTTTTTTTATTGTCCCCACAAAAACATTGTGTTTTCTTGCTATATCTTCTACACTCATTCCATCGGCTTTTCCGCCACGTATTTTATTTGTTTTATCCATTTCCATATTATCTTACGTTTTTTATTGCGCCCTCCCAAAATGATTTTCTTTGCCAAAATGTTTTAAACAATTCAACAACGACTTTAGTTGCCAAATCAACCATTCTTTCGTCTATTCTTCTCCCACCAAGCTCTTTCTGTATTATTCTCATCACAATATTATGTGCCTGAGTACTATCCATAAACGATTTTATTTCCTTTCTAGCAATTGCTTCAATTTGACTTTTATCACTACTTGTTAATGCCATGTTATGTTGATTTTCTGTGTACTAATAAATTATTAATTGTATTAATAAATTTCGGATGGAATGTTTTTAATTTATTAATCATATCTATAGTATCTTCATCAATTTTCATCATAGATGTATTTGAAAGATATATTCCGGTATCATTGCCCGTTGATAATGTAAACCCTAAATTTACATCACTAATTTTCCCCTCTAATTTTGCATTATCCTCATATATGTGCAACTTATCAAATTCAACAATTTCCGAAACTTCAGTTCTAAATTCATCTATTAATTGTGATATATTGTTTTTTTCATCATCTTTTAATTCTAAATCTTCCGGATCTTCTGAATGAATCACAACTTCTACATCATTAATAACAGCAATATCTTCTTGTTCTTCACCACTTTCATAGTCCATATTATCATTATCTATTGGTGGTGGTGGAATACCATCACCCTTTCTTATAACAGTTTCCTTATCATTGGTTACTTGTTCTCTAAGTAACACAAATTTATTTGAATCCACACTAGCCTGTATTTCTCGTATTGTATTTAACATTTTTTTTGTTAAATCATACTCATTTATCGGTTGTTTCTGTGTCATTTTTATAAAATATATTAAAATTAAAAGAAGGGTTTATATCTGTATAAATACTTAGAAAATTTGATTTACATACAATTCCATCAAACTTTCTTACATTAGATAAATATCCTTGTGATGGTACTGTTTGATATGGTATATTATGTTTTTTACAAATTTCTTTTGTTATTTTAACCAATGCATTCATTTGCTCTTCAGAATATGGATCCCAGAAATAATAATTTCTCCATCTTTTTACATATGGCTCAGACCTATATGGATCACCTATCCAATTATATAACGCACCGGTAATCGTATTTTTAATTAACCAACCCAAATTTTCCAACGCAATCTTTACTTGTCTATTATCAATATTCTTCACACCAAACGTTTTTGAACTATAATCAGTATCAAATACCTTAAAAATATCACCTGACTTACTTATTATAAAATGTGGTATTTCTTCATATTTTTCATTATTTCTATACCTTAATTTCATAATAAAATCATCAAATCTTCTTTGTGTGTCATATAAAAAAATTTGAGTCTTTTTAGTTTTTCTCTTACTAACATTTAATTTAACTCCCTCTAGGTCTTCTACGCTTTGAACTTGCAACATCTCTCAAAAAACTTTTTACTGAATTATATGTTATTTTTTTATTTTCTTTTTCTGCTGGCATAAAAAATTCCCGAGCCGACGGTGTTAGTTCGGGAATATTATCTGGTAGAATATTACCAGATGTAGACGTTTCTTCTATCTCCTCTTCTACCTCTGTTATTTTTTTTTTAAATTCTCTCTAGCAATTTGTCTAATTCTATCAAGTTGTTCTTGTGTTATTGGATTTGTTGGTAATGGTTGTGGTTTTTCCTCAATAGATGGTGGAGATTCCTGTTCTTTAGAAATTGTTGATTCTATAACTTCTTGCGCTATTGGTGTTACAACTTTTTCTAATTCTATTGTCGGAACATCATCCGGTTTTTCATTTGTTAAATTAACTGACCCGAAATCTCCTTCAATTTCTTCTTTAATTATATCAGAATTAAAATTTGGTTCTTCAAAAGGTACATCCGACACTACAACTGGTTTGTCTTTTATTTCCTCATTTTCTTTTTCTGTTTCAATTTCTTCAACCGGTGGTTTTTCAATCGGACTTTTCTTACTTAAAAATTTTTCCATTTTTTCGAGTTCTTCCTCTGTTGGACGGATTTTCGACACCTCACCTACAATAACACTTGCCGGTATGGGTTCAGTGTCATCTAGATTATTAACATCATTTATTGGTGATGTTTTACTTTCAAGTTCCTTTCTTTTTTTAGCTCGTAAATCTATATTCTGGGCAACAAGTGCCGTCATTGATAATGCTATAACAGGAAGAAGAGCACCTGAAATCCATGCAACAATTATTCTGAACATTTCAGGGTCATCAGTTTGTACTGCAAATAAAATGGATCTTTTAAAATTTTCTAAACCAGCATCGTTATGTGTTACAATCCAATCAAAAGAACTAACAACGTTACCAATAACTTGTAATGATGTTAGAATTATCATTATAACCCAAGGTAGAAATTTATTCCGGTTATCTGTAAGAAGTATACTAAATAATACAGAAGCTTGACCAATTTCGGCAACAAAACTCAATATTATTGACAACCAAATAGCATTTGCAATGTGAAAAAATGTTATTGCATGATAAAATGAAACAAATGCTGTTGCCACATACAAAATGGCAAATGTCACTATAAGTCCAAGGTGTAATAAATCCTCTCTATCGTAATTTTTTTTAAATAATTTCATTTTCTTTTTGTAGTATCAACTTCGGCACCGCGAACATTTACTGTCGTATTTGCCCTTATTTTTTCAGCAACAGACTGGACAGCTTCCGCGCGTCTATTAGCCTCACCAGCCTTTTCTTTTTCAAGTTTTAACTCAAATTCAAGCTGTCTAATAATTGTTGTTGTTTCCTTTTCAAAAATATCGTATTTTTTTGTCAAAGAGTCAATAGTATGTTTATATTGTTTTTCTATAATTCTATTACCCATATTCCGATTACAACTTTGAACTGATTTGAACAGAAAAAGGATAAAAAACACAAGAGTAAACCATTTCATATTCTTAGAAAAAAATTGTTGTGGTGTTCGTTCCATAATTTTTAAATTTTACCATTGTAGGAGATTGTAATTTACATTCACCCCTATACCTAAATATATCTTAGTTGATAAAATATCATAACCAAATGATGGCCCAACACCAATAGATAATGTATTAGGTAACCATTTTTTCTTCTTAATCAAACTCTTTATATATGAATTAGTATTTGGATCAATCAACACACCTTGTAACGATTGTGGTGTAAATCCTGGGTAATTTGTTTTCACAAAAATCCTTAATTGACCATTTTCTACTACTTGCCCAAACATTAAATCAACTTGAGATATTCTATATGTTATATCACTATCATAATGTCTCAACCCGAACTTACCCAATCCAACAATTGTTTCACCTCTATATATATCATAATTCAATTTATCCCAATCGTACCTCTTCTCCCATGTTATTCTATATGTGGTATCGTTTATTTGTACTGGCTGACTTATAATCGATTCCATATGATTTATTTGTTTTTTAAAATAATCAGCCTCTTGTTCTAAACGATATATCACCTTATTTAATGATATTACTTCACCACGTTGTGCAATCACCTCATTATAAAGTTCTTTATTAAGAATTTCAAGATTATTAACATCTGTAACATAACTAGCAATCACAAATTGTTGCTCTTTATTTTTATTTTTTTCAACATGTATCGTATCAAGTAAAGCTAAGATATTCTGTATTTGAATATCATTTATTCTCCGAATTTCCCTATTATTAACACAAGATCTAGTTAATAAAACAGTAATAACAAGAACTATTAAAATTAAAAATGTTTTGCTTGTTAAAAATTTAAATACCCCATAAATTTTCAAATATGGAGACAAAAAACTAATAATTTTATTCCATAATTCCTTTAATTTATTCATTTTTACAGATATTTCAATAATGAATAACTCTCATTACGTAATTTCTTAATTGCTTTGTCTTTCAACTGACGAATTCGTTCTTTTGTACAATGAAATTCCTCACCAAGATCATCAAGATTTGACTCAACACCATTTAATCCAAAATATTTTTCAATAATTATTTTTTCTCTATCATCTAACACACTTAATATTGCTGACACTCTTTTTCTAATTTCATCTGCAGATTGAAAAATATTTTCCGGATTTTGTTCATTGGGATCACGTATAATATCAATTAATTCGTCACCATCCTCATTTATTTCAGTACTTAAAGCAACACAAAAAGGTAAACAATATGTTATTTCATTAACACAACTATTTGGATAACCATAATAATCGTCAAATTCATCTTGTTTTGATTTTTGGGCGTCTTGTATTAAATTAGAAGGTATTCGAATTGTTCTTGAGTTCTCGTTCAATGATGCCATAATTGATTGTTTCACCCACCACACAGCATATGATATAAATTTTAAACCACTTGACGGATCAAATCTATCTACAGCCTTTAACAGTCCCATATTTCCCTCAGAAATAAGATCTAAAAAATCCATACCCTGGTTTTGGTATTGTTTTGCTACCGAAACAACAAATCGTAAATTTCCAACAACTAACTCATTATGTAATTTTTCTTTTTCTTGTTTTGTGATATTTTTATCTTTTAATTTTTTAAATATTTCATCTTGTCTTTCATGTGTTATTACCGGTATTTTCTTTAAATCCTTTAAATAATTTTGTAATTCATTTGTATTGATGATTCTTGTTTTTTTCATAAAATAACCAATTAAAATATCTTATTTTTTACGTAATCTATTGATGATACGTTCTCGTCTTTTCTTATCATAATTAAATTATCTGACCAGTTACGAATTAATGGGTTATGTGAAATAACAAAAATGTGTTCAAAATAATTCTTTATTTTCTTAAAAAATTCACCAACCAATTCAAGATTATCATTCGCCACCGCATTAAAAGCTTCATCCATTACAATTATGTTTGGCTTGGGTAATGAAGATACTTTTGTTAATATACTTCTTAACGCCAATGATGATATTGTTTTTTCGTAACCAGACCCCGAATTAAGAGATTTAACGACACGTGTTTCATTATCAATCATCAGGAACTCCAGTTCATTTCGATCGTTTATATTCATCTCCAGGGTGAAATAACAACTATCTTGAAGTATCCTATATAACTCCTGATTTAATAACGGTATCATATTTCTCATAATAACCTTCGAAATTCCATTTTTACCATAAATCAACAAATAAACTTTAAATGTTGTAGATATTTCTTCTTCCGTTTTAATTTTCGCAATTAATTCATGATTTATTTTTATTTTCTCACGCAAATTGGTGACATTATTATTGTTTTTTTCAATATTAACCTTACTTGTACTAATATCAGCTATTGCGGTATCAATTTTTGTCTTTAAAATAATAATTTCACTTTCAATTCTTTGATTCTCTTCAAGTTTACTCTTATTACTTTCATAGTTATTTAAACGACTTTGACATTTATCAATATCCATTTGCATTTGTTCAACCTCCAAGTCATATTTGGCTTTACGAAGTTTATTCCTTTCATATTCTTCATATTCTTTTTTTAATGTCGCATATTTGACCTCCTTTTTTACAAGATTATCTTTCTGTTTCTCATTTTCAGTCTGGGTATTAATTAACGACACAATAGTCTCTTTTGTTTCATGAATCTTATTCTTATGATCAACCCCCTCTAATGGTCTTCTACAGTATGGACACATACTACTATTTTCCAATTTTTTGATATATTCTTCATTACTCTTAATATTATTTTTCAGCACACCAATTGTAACTTGAATATCACTAATTTGACGATTTAAAATATTGTGTTCTTCTTCTGAATAATATTGTGTGGGTTCTTTAACTATAACAACAGATGACATTTCTTTTGTTTTTATCTGCTTCTCAATTAAATCACCAATTTCCTTTTTTAATAAAATCGGATTTGTACGAATCAATTCTTGATCTATATCATTATTCTTAGATTGTAATAATTTATCTCTTTTTTCTGACAATGAAACTAATTCCGTTTCAAATTCAGATAAATTTATTTGAAGTTTTTTCGTACTTTCTTCAGTTTCTTTAATGATAGATTCATACTGTACATTATCACTCTCTAACTGAACAATATTATATGTGTTTGAAACTAGTTTTTTACTCCATTCATTAAAAATTTCTTTACATTTTTCTTCTTTGATTTTAAGTGTTTCTAATCCAAGAAATTTTGTTAATATTTGTCCTCTTGCAGTTGGTTTTGAGTTAATTAAATCTTCAAGATTATGTCCGGTGGTTAATATTGTTGATAAAAAATCTTCTTCAGTTCCAATAGCTGAAGTAATAAACTTTTCCGTTTCTCTTCGTTGCTCACCAGATAAATTCACAACACCATCATCATGTGAAATTTTATAAAATTCCAACTCATTTTTGGTTGAATATTCCCCAGACCTACTTTTTTTACGAATAATTTTTCTTTCAATAATATAATCATCACCATCAATAGTCACATATCCCTTTACCTTTACTTCATCACAATCCCTAAATTTGTTGAATATATCAATAGCAACCCTTGTTTTCGATGTTGAATTAAAAAATAAAAACATTAACAAATCAACTGTGGCAGTTGATTTTCCGCCAAAATTTTTTGGTTCAGATTCAACTGCTGTTATACCATCAAGTTCGGTAAAATCAATAACATTATCATCACCAAAAGAAAGAAAATTGGAAAATTCTATCCTTTTTATATACCATTTATTATATCTAGCCTTATTTTGTTCAATCTTATCTATTTCATTATTAATCCGGTTATCTAACCGATTAATTAAATCCCATTTAATGTTAATTTTATTCTCTTTAATAAAATCTTTTACCAATTTTTTTTGATATTCATAATCTAAAATGTTGTCCGTCGCTTCTAAAGATTTTAATTTTACATTTGCTGCCGTATTAGATATTATTGTATTAACCTTTACGTTAGTGGCATTGTATTTTTTCTTAAAATACTCTTTTACACGTTTAATTCTTTCTTGAGTCAAATTTTCGGGTGTGTCTTCCCACTCAACTTTAATAAATGGATTTTTATTTGTCATGTTTCTTCGAATTTTTATAAACTTCTGTTGCTCTTTTTAATTTTTCCTCATTTTCTTTTTTCTTTGCTTCTGCTTTTATTCTTATTTTTTCTTTTTTCAGAAATTTTAATTTCTCATCAGAAATAGATGGTAAATGTGTGGATGGATCGTCTGTTTCTCTTACCATTTTACCATTTATATAATTGAATGTAATTGTATCTTCTTTCTTCCACGAAGCCCAATGTTCTTCCCTATTAGAAAAATTGTTTTTTACCTTTTTCCAACATAAAAGCGTTTTTTCTGGATTTCTAATAACATCGTTCGGTACTAAAATTCCTTGATGAAAATGAAAAGATATCCTAAAAAACATATTTTTATTGTAACTAGGATTATAAACCATAGGATTCCATTCGGCCGGTAATTCTTCAGGATATTTTAAATGATATTCCTGAAAAAAATGACCTTTTCGATCTATTTCCATATTAATATGTTTAAAATCATAATCCATCTTATATTGATAACCCTCATGATCATCCCAAAAACTATAAATCGAACCGGCTCTTTCTAATTCAATCCCAATTGTTGGATCATGCACAGCAACCAAATCAATTCCATATTCAGGATCTTCATAATTAAGTCTTACATCGAAACCAAATATTTCTTTTCCGTGTCTTATACAAAATTCTTTTAATTCTTTATCATTATAACTTTCATTTTTTAATTTTCTTTTTTTAGACATAAATAATTATTTTATTCTACTCTCCTCAAAAAATTCTATTAGAGAGTTTATGGCCCATACGGCGCCCGCTGTGAACATCCCATCAAAGAACCACCCAACATACGGACTAACGCCAAAACATTCGGTAGTGAGCCCACCTAACACAAATGACAGAAAAAACCCCACCCACGTTGGGATACACAACATACAAGTAATAAAATCACCCCAGAAATCTGATTTCTTTATTATCCACATACGCGGTTTTTCAAAAATCGCACCTGCGGTAATAATTGTTGATATCCCATAAGCAATTATTACCCACAAAATTATTTTTATCATAGTTTAATTTATTTTATTCATCATAAAGATTATTATTATCCTTCATCACATTTGTTTTGACAACCTTAGATGGTGTTACCACTTTATTTTCTTTAATTTGTGGTTTTTCCCCATATTTCAAAATAGTAAATCCGCGATTGAATATTTCTCTAGCAAATTTTTCAATATCTTCAATGTTATTTAACTCACAATATTGAATAAACTCATCATCCAAGATTAATGAGACGCTCACTTTCGGTTTCAATATCTTTAATGTCATTTAACTTAAAATGTAAAAATGGTTGTTCATTTGGTAAATCATGAAAAGTATATTCTTTTGTTTCCATATCAAATATTCCATATCCATGATGGTTTACAGTTTCACCAAAATCTTGCTGTATAAAACTACCAATCATTATAGCATCACCACCACCAGGTAATTTAAATTTTTGTCTTTTGTGTATATCTCCACATAGTAAAAGATCTAAATCAACAAAATTTAACGTATCATAACCATCATCAAATTTATAACCTAGAACAGTTGATAAACCCTGTATTGGACCGTGAAATAACCCCACATAATAAACACCAACTTCCTTTTCAAATTTTGGTCTTTGATTGTTTTGATATAATGAATAAACAACCCAATTTATCCCATCATCTTTATACACACCACTTTCATTATAATAGTATATTTTATCTGGTTTATTTAATAATTCCACAATTGGAGTTATACTATCAAGTCGTTCGGTATTATTAACTAAAAAATCGTGATTACCTGGAATAATAACAACATGACCCAAATCCGTCAACTTGTCAATAAACCAAGAAACCAACATTATCAATTCATTCGATATATTTATTTTTTGATGAAATAAATCACCAGTAATTACTATTCTATAATCACACACTTGAAATTTATTATCCACATCTGTGTATAATTTTTTTTGTAAATCATTAAAAAACAATTCAAATTGTCTTTTATATAAATCGTGTAATTGATTTGTTCGGATATGAATATCCGAAATATGTACTATTTTTTTAATCATATTATAAAAATTGTTTAAGATTTAAATTCATCATTGTTGTTATTATTGACTGTGGTACTTTATATTCTACAAAATTCCCATCATCTTTCAATAAAACAATAACACCACCAAGAAATTTGTTATTTTCAAATCTACTTCCTTCCAACATTTTCATTAATAATTTCCCATACAACGGTATCTGTAAATAATAATGACCAAGAGCATTGTCCGGATAATCCTGAAATGGTGGATACAATTTTTCAGTATAAGGCATTACCTCAAAATTTTTTGGTTGATTACTTTTATAATCAGTAATAACAAAACCAAAATCATTCATATCTTTATTCATCATTATCCAAGTGTTATCAGACTGACCAACATAACCCAATTCCGGATCTCCCATCACCATTTCAGTATCAACCAAAACAGCACCCCTTTCATGCATAAGATTAATAAAATTTTTCCCCGCCTCAATCATTTTATCACTTCTAATAATCTGTTCGTCCGTACAATAAAATTTTGGGCGTCTTACTTCTTTAAAATCATTATATTGTTCAACAACAAATTTTTCCATTTCATAATGTGCCCGACTACCCAAATTAACTGAATCCTCCCCAGCTTTTTTCCATTCGGCTAATAATCTTTTTTGTTCTTCAAGGTCACCTTTAGACATTCTAAGCGATATTCCTTGAGCATCAAAAGGTTTATAAAAATTCTTAATTATTTTAGAAACAGACGGAAATTTAGTGGTGAAATTTCCGTTAATATCACGCATATAATATATGTGTTTATTTTCAACAAAAGATAAACCAATATTATTTCTTCTTTCTTTTAATGCCTCTCTAATTTCTATTGCCAATTCTTTTAAATCCACAATTTTATTAATTGTTTACCATATTTTCTAAAAAAATTTTCTAAAAACTTTTCTCCTTCTTCAGAATTATTCCAAAACATGAAACCGGGCGTTTTTTCAATATTATCAATCTCCTCAAATGTTTTTTTCATATCATCATGAAATGATATAAATAAACTTCCACCACTAACTCGAATCATACCATTTTCATCTTCAAATGAATATCCCAGACAAGCACATGGGTTATCATCTGCCAAATATTTCACCTTAAAATATAATTCCCTAGTAGTCATAATTCAATCTATTTGAAATGGCTTATATTCATTTAAATTTCCACACAATTCTGCAATATCTTTATCAATTGGTAATTTAACAACCCATATCTTTCCAAATAACTTTCCACCATTTAATTTATAATAAAGTTTCTCGGCATCAGCCCATGCATCACCATCAAGTATTATTGTTATCTTATTTGCGTTATTATAAAGTCTATCAAATAGCAAATCACTCATTTTTTTTCCTAACATTGGAATTGAATTATCAACAAAAATATGATCAAACGGACCTTCAACTAAATTAATTGGTTTATTCCAATCAATTAGATACTCATTGAAAATAATTGCATCTTTTTCAGCTTCAGGATTCATATATTTACGTTTCGGTTTTTTTTCATACGATCTAGCTGTAAAATAATTTACACATCCATCAATATCATATGACGGTATTATTATTCTATTTGCATAATCACCGTTATAACAAAAACCAATATTGTATTTATTAATTATTTTTTCCGTAACATTTCTCTCTGTGAGATAGTTAATTGCCGATTTATAATAATGAGTTAGTTTAATACCACCATTAACATCTTTTAACGAAATAAATTCTTTTGGGAGTCTCACTCTACTATATATTTTTTTTCCTACACTAGGTTTTGTGTCGGGTATAAGTAATTGATATTTTTTTAATTGCTTATAATTCCCATACTTTCGTATTAATTTTCTTAATGTTCCATGTGTATCGTGACTTTCAGAACAGGCCCAACATTTATATACACCCTCAATATAATTAACTTCCAAATTTCCTTTGCCGTCCAAATGATCCAAACCTTTAATTTCATAACTACATACTGGACAAGAAAATGCAATTTGTCCTGCCCGCTCATTATGATACTTATAATCACCCAAAATATCAATTAAGAGATCAACGATCATGTCATATTTAACGTCCGTTTCGACCATAATATTAAATAATAAGTAAAAAAAATGAGAAAAAAAAATTAAAACTAAAAAAGTGGGTGGAAAATCGTTTTTTTCACCCACTTCACACAAAAAAATATATAAAAAGACATGAAGAGCTCATTGTTGTTTTATCATGTTAATATAACCAATAACACACGTCACACTATCACTAATATCATAACTTTCTTTTTTTAATTTTCCGTTTTTATCCCTAATCCAGTTAATTTCGGGACAAACAGCATTAACATGTTCCCATATAATATGTTTTTTGTCAATATCTTTTGGAAACCCACCGAATAATACATTTTTTCCTTTACCATTATCACGTACCAGATCCGGAAATGCGAATTTTCTGGCATTATATGTTGATATAAATGTTGGGACTACTTTAAAAATATCATAACAAATTTTAAGTATCATTGAATTATAACGTATAAGTGTTCCCACAGTATATATATTATTTGAATTCAATAATGGTTCTTCGATAATAATTTTTATAATACCATAATCCTTATACTTCTCAAGATGTTTTTTAAATGCCTCGGCTTTTAATAATAATTCTTCAATTTTATCTTCTGGCTGGGGTTTTATCTTTGGTGTAAAATGAGAAGCCTCTAATAATGTTGATGTTGTCATGTCAAATAAAGCCCACCCAATGGTTTTACTTGATATGTCAAGACCTAAAATTTTTGGTTTGTTTTTTAATTTTAATTCATTCTCCATTTAGTAAATAATATTTTAAACCACAACCAAGGTGATAAATTTTATCACAGATTAATCATAAAACATTAAATATTATAAAATATTTTTTGTTTTGTAAAGCTTAAATATCTAATTGAACTGCTAAAACTATTGTACCAACCTTTTCTATTGGACTTGACGCTTTAGCAATAACAAGTACGTCTTTATTTTCATCTAATAAAGCCACTTCTGTAATTCTTTTTGGTATTGCGGGTATTGCTGTGGTATCATATGATGGATTCTGTGTTGTTTCAAAATAACCGGAAGGTAAATTCACCAAAAATCTCATAACTTCCATATCTGTTACCCTCGCAACTTTAATGCTACCCGGAAATGATTGAAAATCACCAAAATGTGTTTCTGGTATAACATATAATCCAGCATTTTCATAATCATAACTAGTGATAATAAATCGTGTATCACGAAGAGTTGTCGGATTTATTAATGTTCCGGGAGTATGGTTAGGTATCTGATCTGTAAAATCAATTATTTTCCATAATGTTGGATCTGGCTGCTCACCCGTATTGACAACCTGTACAAGTATTTGGAAAGTGTCTGCAATATATCCATTTGTTACATCAGAAAAAGTTGACCTCATGAATTGAAAATCATCAGTATCAAATTTAATTGAAACATCACTATCAACGATACTATTTGAAATTTTAGAATAATAATTACAACACATACCAGATAATTGTGAATCACCCGACGCTTGATGTTGTAAAAGATATGTGACAAATACAGTTTGACCAGTAGTACCACCACTTAATAATGGAATTAATGAGTTTCCATAATCATCACATTTTGAATCAATTGGAATAGTTGAAATTTGTGGTATTGGTAATGTATAATTCCTATTCGATTTATAATCCAATGCCGCAACAATTTCTTGATCATCAAAAATAATTACTTTATGATTTACAAAAACTTTACCAACTTTCACACCCTGTTCGTCAATTAAATATCTAAACTTCATTTGATTTGGTCTGGTATCTATTGCTGTTGAATTTATATAAAAATCTTCAGTATCCATAAAAAATCTTGCACCAATAGTTGTAGTTGTATTTCTATCATATAATATGAAAGGAATATAAATTTCAAAATATTCTGTTTCATCCTCATTATGCCCGATGTAATCTTCATATTTATATGGTAAATCAGGGTCTAACGATGCTACACCCACTTTAGAATAGTGTAAAATACTAATAGAATGTTGTTCCTCTGGCTGGACAATAATTTTATTCCCAAAAGTATTTGTAATTGTTGTTAACGTGTTATCTGTTTGTCCTGATGAAGTATTATATCCAAAATATTCTTTTGCTGATACAAAAACATTACTATCGAATGTTGTTAATGGAACTATTGCTGGATCCAACCCAGCTGGTGTTTTACTCCAAACAGTATTCAAATCCCATGAATATTCTTGATCTATACACGGATTAAATGAAGATAAAGCGTTAGATACTATAGTTACATCACCAGACAAAAATGATAAATTCGGCATCGGTCTATCCAAATGTAAATTGTCATTTACAATATCAATAATCTTATATGTTAATGATGAATGTACATTCTCAGATATTGTTCCACCAATTCCTAAATCACCAAATAATATTGTAATAAATTCAACATTATAATATAATGTACCGTTTGAAACAGACAAAATATTACTTCCATTTATTCTAGAAATATTTATAGGCTCATATGTCGAATTAATCGTTGATTCATTATAATCCGAAACAAAACCAACAGCACTTAAATAATTTGTAATTCTATCCATTTGGACTGACTGTACTGGTGTTCCATATGTTGTCCCACTTATTGACGATTCACTATACTTGTAAGGATATTTAACTTGAGAATCTTTATCAAATGGCATCAACACTTTTTGACCCGGATTTTCATCTCCATTAAATTCATAAAACGGTAGTGTATAGTCATATTCAGAATCGCCCACTTGAAAATAAGTAATATTAAAATTGCCCTGTGCAATTTTCTTTCTTCCTTTATTCGTTATTCGACCAGCTAAATTTTCTGAAACATTTGCAACTAAAAACCCCATTTCTTTTTACGTTATTCCTATTATTCTTATAAATATAAACATTTATTTTTTCATCATTATTCACATGATCCCATAGCATAAGTTATTGTAACCGGACCTGTAGTAGTATCAACACCAATAAAAGTAAAAGTACCTTCTCCTTGACTTTCTACACAACTATTATTTACCGAAACACTTTCACCAATTGAACCTTGATTTAACATAACGTCAACTACCGTGTTGGTGCTATATACTGTTGTATGTCCCATAGCCCAAGTTGAAGGAACAATTGGAAAATTAATTCCCGAAACTGTTATTGTACCTATTGTTACCTCGTTAATATTATATGTTCCCATATTATATATAATAACTGTTGGTCCAAATGGTGATGGTGTTGGTGTTGGTGTTACTGTTCGTGATGGAGTAGTACTAGCACCAAAACTTGGACTTGGTGTACGTGTAACTGTTCTTGTAACACTCGGTGTGACGCTTGGTGAGGGTGGTGTACCGTCTTCCAATGAAAGTCTGACCGGTCTGGATAAAGAAATATAAATACTAGGAATTATATGTGTTATTTCACCACCTGGCGTTTCTCCTATCAAACTACTATAATATGTGACATTATTACTATCAGTTAACTTAATATAATTAGAACCACCTTCCCAATATGTAATATAAATATCAATATTTTGTGAACCCAAATCTGATGTAGATCCAGTTAATATTCCTAAATATGTCAATGGGAACCCACCAGAAGATATTGGCCCATCATTTACCATAACATTACTAATTGAAGGTATAGCAGCGTTATTCTCAACAACAATTAACGCCCTTGTCGGTGTTGAACTTGGTGATGGTGGCGGTGGTGACGGCATTGGTGATGGTGGTAATCCACCGCACAATATCTTAACCGGCTCGTTTGGATTATCACATGTGGCAGAAAATTCATCATTACATATTACTACAGCATTACCACCACCATTAACAACAATTGCTGAGGATATGGTTACATATCCAGTACCCCTACTAATATCTTGTGTTTGATAACAATCATACTCTATTCGTACTCTAACTTGAGATACGTTTGTTATATTTGTAATAGTCGTATATCCAAATTTTTCCTGATAATCATCCTGACAATCGCCACCAGGTATTTCTGCCCTCACACTGTCCCTATTTGTCCATGTTGCACCACCATTAGTTGATACAAGAATTCTCGTTGTTGTCTGTAATGCATTTCCACTTGGTATATTAGGATTACAACTCCAATTATTATCGACTTCTGCGGTTAAATGATAATATAAATTAATATTAAAAGTTCTACCCTGAGCATTGTTTACTCCCATAACAACATCATTACCACTTAATGATGCAAAATATATTTCACTATCTACACTTGCTGATTGTGAAACCGACGGTGTTCGAGTTGGTGATAATGACATACTAATCGACGGCGTCGTAGATAACGATGGTGATGGTGTTATCGAAACACCCTGAGTTGGTGATGGTGTCGGTGATGCTTGCGGACTTAATGACGGTGTTGGTGTCATTTGTGGTGTCGATGATGGTGTGGGTGTTATTGATATTGTTGGTGTTACTGTTGGTGTGACTTGAATATCCGGACAGAAATTATCACCATGGATTTTAATGTTTTTAATAAGATATCTTTTTGAATCATTAACATCTTCAAGTTTTATCCAATAAACATAATCATTATCAAATGTGACAACTGTTTCATATAACCGAATAACTGATGTACTAGCAGGAAATATACCATCAGGATCCATTTCGTTCGGATAATTTAACCAACTTGGTCCTGTTATTGGATATGGTCCATAACCCGTATCGTCGCGTTTGTAATATACTCGAAAATCATTCGATGTGCTTATTCCTGTTAATATGACTCTAATTTGTCCCATTTATTTTATTTTTTTCATCATTATTGACATGACCCTGTCATATAACCAATTGTTATTGTACCTACAGTTGTATTAACACCTATAAAGGAATAATCACCACCACCATCAGTACCTTGACAATCATTATTTACTGTTATACTTTCCCCAAATGAACCCTGACTTAATGTGACTGTAATTGATGTACTAGTACTATAAACTGTTGTGTGCCCAATGGCTGACTGTGATGATAAAATTGGAAAATTAATATCTGGTATTGTTATATTATTTACTTGTATATTAGTAATACTGTATGTTCCGGCATTAACAACATTAATTGTCGGGCCAAATGGACTTGGTGTTGGTGTTGGTGTTACTGTTCGTGATGGTGTTGGGCTAGCACCACTACTAGAACTTGGTGTGCGTGTAATAGTTCTTGTGACACTTGGTGTAGAACTAGGTGCCGGCGGTGTTCCATCTTCCAACGAAAGTATAATCGGCCTAGATAATGAAATATAAACACTAGAAAGTGTGTGTGTTATTTCTCCATATGGTGAACTACCAACTAGTGAACTATAATGTGTAATATTATTGCTATCAATAAATTTAATATAATTAGAACCACCATCCCAATATGAAATATAAACATCAATATTCTGTGAACCCAAATTTGATGTAGTTCCTGTTAAAGTATCTAAATAACTCAACGGAAAACCACTAGAAGAAATTGATCCATCATTTACCATAACATTCTCAATCAATGGTATGCTAGCATTATTTGTTACAGCAACAATAGCCTTTGTTGGTGTCGTACTAGGTGTTCTAGAAAATGATATCGTAGGTGATGGTGTTGGTGTTATAGATCGTGACGGAAACGGTGTTTTACTTAAAGATATGGTAGGTGATGGTGTTGGTAATGTTGTACTACAATTAACCACATCATTTATATAACCATCAATCATTATTTGTACTGCATATTCAATAGTATTACTTTTTGTGTAATACCAGCGTTGATCACCTTGGAAAGGAAACGACAATGCCGCATCACTATATGCATAATATCCAATAATGGGTGAAGATGTTGCCATATAAATTGTATCATCAGGAAGATTCATAGACGCACAAGCACCATCACTAGAAGCGTGTGTGGTGTGTGTCACAATATCATATTGATATACACCAGCCCCACTTGGTGTTGGTGTTGATGCACTCGGAGTTATACTTGGTGATGGTGTTGAACCCGATGCACAATACACAGTTTCCCAATTACTTTCACCAAAATCATTACAATTATCTGTTCGTAATCCCTTAGCCCTATCGAGACACCATGTATTCATTCGTGTTTCATGTGTGGAAACATCACCAAATCTAATTCTATCATAAAATTTATACATCACCCAAGCTGTCGGATAACCAGTGTCAATACCCTTACAAAAACCATAATTTGACAAATCACATAAACCATTTACAAACACATCTTCTATTGTTGTTATTCTATAACGGCGTGCTGTTGGATTTGTTTGTGATGTAATTTTAGTAAGACGATATGCTATTAAAAGCCCTTCATACCTACAAGATGTAACATTTAATCCGGTAGGTATAACTCTATTTTTTGTCTGTGTTAACATAGTTATTACAGAATTAACCATCTGATAACTATTATCACATTGTGTTGGTGTTATATTGTTTGTTGGAATTACAAACACAATATTCATTGTTTTATTAACTGAATTAAACACTACAGGTGCTGTTCTAAAGAAACACCAATCAATATCAACATAGTCATCACCACATGACGAAGCTATTCTCGACATTATTCTATAATAACCATAATAACTCACATTCGTATCGGGATATGAAGCCCATGTTGCCCATTCTGTAGAACCAGTTATTTGTGAATAATCACTTTGTGCATCATTAAAATCAGCAATATCACTAAATGTAAATGTTATTGATGTTGTGTCTTTTGTGATTGTAATTGTTTGCCCCGCAGCCATATTCATACAGGTATTATATCCTGTGTTATATATTACTAAAGAATAGGCAGATGATATTTTCCAAGGACATAATATTCCAATTTGTGTATTTTCAAATCCACCAATAGAATTTCCAGATGAAAGAATATTAGATGTTATGTATCTATGCATCCATGGAGTATTTGGATTCGTTCTGTCTGGTAGTGTATAACCTGATAACGTGTTATAATAAACAATATAATTACATTCAGGATCTCCCGAATAAACCATTATCGGTGTTGAATTTATTTTATTTACATCACTACTAAGATTATAATCACATGACAACACATCAAGTTCGTCAACACAATCAAGTCTAAGTCTCCAGTTCGTGTTTATTTTGTCTGGTTCAAATACACTACCAATAATTTCAAATTTTAAATAATCACCGTTAGTCCACGTAAAATCTGTCATTTTAAAAACAAATCTTAATGGATTACAATTTGAATAATTTATATATGCAATTCGAGGATTTGTTGGATAATTAACTGGATACAAACCACCACCATTCCAAGACATACCACTATAAATTGATGTTCTTAAATACACATAAGTAGTTAAATGAGTACTACCCGTATAATATAAACCATGAACCCAATTTTCAATTAAAGTTCCATTTGGATTGTTTGTTGTACAATAATATATTTTTAATTGTTCAGAAACTTCAAAACCAAAAAATTCAACCGCCATATATTTGGTATCATTATATAATTGATATGTGAATATTCTTGATTTATTTAATCCACCATCATTTTTGTTTTCATAAATTAAATTAAACGGATAAACATTATCTGGATCAACACCATATGTACTATCACATGTTATTGGTGTAATAACCACTGACGGTAAGCAAGTTAATAAATCCGAACTTAATCTATTTCCGGATTCATAAGTTGGTGTATAGGTGTATCCACCAATTAATATCTTTCTTATCACCGGATATAACGTTCCTGACTCGACAATTTCATCAACAAATGGATGTTCTCTTTGAATTGCAACATCATACTCATAACGTGAACCCGTCGTAAAGACTACAGTTCCTGAAGTCGAATTCAATCTCCATTCAACCATATAATCTGTTGGTGTTGTTGTTCCTGTTAAAACACCAGCACTTAAAAAAGAACCACCACTAACACCATTTAACCCTAAACTATATGTACCACAAGCAGTGTACATCGGTATTGTCGCACTCGGTGTTCTACTAATTGTTATACTTGGTGTCCTTGTTGGTGTTCTACTAATTGAAATACTAGGCGTGACAGATGGTACTTGCGATAATGAAACACTAATAGTATGATGAGGAGGTGAGGTAGGTGTTGGTGTTCTACTAACTGAAATACTAGGTGTTCTGGTTGGTGTTCTACTAACTGAAATACTAGGACTAACACTTATTGATGGTGTTATAGATACACCAGGAGTATTCGATACTGATATAGTTGGCGTTCTACTAACCGAAATACTAGGTGTTATAGTTGGCGTTCTACTAACCGAAATACTTGGCGTGACGGATGGAACACCACTAAACGTAACACTAGGTGTTATTGTTGGCGTTCTACTAACCGAAATACTTGGCGTGACGGATGGAACACCACTAAACGTAACACTAGGTGTTACCGTTGGTGTTGCTGAAAGAACTAGTGATGCACTTGGTGTGCTCGTTACTGATAAAGTAGATGAAACTATTACGGGTGTTGTAGTTGGTGTTCTAGTCACCATCGGTGTATTTGACGGACTTATTACTGGAGTTGCTGAAGGTGTTGGTGGAATGCCATTATAACACCACCCAGTAAACGTTGATGGTCTATTTGTTAAACTATTTAATGGATGGTCCTCATCAACACCACGAGCAGAATCTATACAGTACTGACGTAATTGAAAATCAAAAATGGTGATATCTTCTTTAACATACGATACAATTATTTTATCATCACCAGTTAACATACCATCAAATAACACAACATTACTCGTATCTTCGTGTGTATTTAATTGATAATAAATGTCATGAACATCACAATTAGTAAATTCAACTGATGTTACTTTAATTGGAAAGCCTGTTTCAGTAATCAAATATTCTGCGCTTGTTGAACCACTTACTTCTACGTACAAATCTTCGGGATATTTAAAAAGAAACGATGGACGAACACATTCGATTACACTATAAACCAAAACTTTACTTGTTGGTAAAACCTTAAATTTATTATTAATTAAATACGTTTTAATTGAGCTAAAACATACAATATTTTCAATACTAACAAAACGATAGTCAAAAGCAAATTGATAACCATTAACAGGGGCTAGTTGAAACTGTGACGCGGTAAGTTCTGACGCGGATTTTAATGTCATTGATAATAATGTATCACCGCTCACAATATTTTCAACTAACTCTTCGATAATATTACCATTACTTATCGCTACTTCAAGTTCTTGGTATGTAGTAGGTACACCACCACCATTCACCTTTAACACATATGTACCTTTTTTTAGTCCGTAATCATAACTTGGCCGATATTCAACTTTTGGCCATGCCGTAAATCCACTCAAAGTATCCGTCCAGTCTGTAACAACGTATTGTAATCCGTTAATTTTCAAGTGAACTTCGGTGTTTGCCGCATCTGATAAAATTAATTCATGTGAACTTGTCTCACTAAAACCACTAATCGAATAACTACATTCAGATTGCATCGGAAGAACATTAATGGGTTCATCACAATTAAATTGTATATATGCCGGCATACTATTGCCACTTTCATCACCCACAATTGTTGGTATATAGCCATATATGTTTGTTAATATGTTAATATCAGTATATAACTCACAATTACTATCACCACTAAAAATTAATGTGTTAATAGGTTCAACTCTTGCCTCCATATTGGTTTCATCATGATATAAGCCATATGATGGTGTAAAGTAATAATCAAACGATTCGATTATACGAGTGTTATCTTTTGGTGTGACAGTAAATGCGACGTATTCTACATTATCCGGTGTATTGCAATACACTGCAGTTACCGTATATTCACTATTTTCATCGGTACTTATTTCTTCGACTAACGTATTAACTATATCTTTCCACTCATCTCGCATATTTTCAATTGCGTTAATCTCACTAAATAAAGTACTTCCCACATAATCACATATAAGAGGTATTGATTCTGTTGTTGGTGTTAACCTTGTACACGGACTTGTTGGTGTAAATCCGGTGAATGTTCTTAAATTACCTGTTTGTCTACTATAAACAGTTCCATTAATCTCTAATGTAATTGTATATGAAACACCATAAAACGATGTTAAACCCCTAAAATAACTTTCATAACTAGTATTATCTACAGTTCCACCGCCTATAAATGTTCTTAGATCTTCAACGATTACTGTTTCAAAATCAGGATATAAAACTTCAATATATGCTGTCGACCCCACTGGTCTTTTATGTTTGTATTTTGATCTATTGAATATACTATTTTCAATTAAATTTCCACCCAGCCATAATGTTGTTGCAGGAATAAATTGTTCGATAATATCAACCCAATATGGACTTAATCTGTTAATAAATTCATTTACCGAAATATAGTTATATGGTGTAAATAATATTTGGTTCTGATAAGCCCAATATACTCTCAATAGACTATCATATGTATTCTGATATTTAACAACATGGGAATTACTTATAATGTCATTTGTTACATTACTCAAAAATTCAGCAAATGTTACCCCTGTTTGTGGTGTTAACACACCAAAATTCAACATTAAATCTCTGGATTTTCGATATATGTCATAATCAATTGCTCTATCGGCAGACAAAAACACATTAACATTTTTTCTATTTAATGTTAACCTTGATATTGCCTCATCATCTACTAACTCAATTTTTTTATTATCAACATTGGAAACTAACAAATACCCATAATTTAATCCTGGAAGTTGTCTATAAACATCGAAATAATCTTCCCCATATGTAAATGGGGTGGGTTTGGTTTTAATTACTTTGGTTCGTCCAGTTAAATTGGAATTATCATAATCAATCACCTCTGATGATCTGTGATGTAGTGTTCGTTTATACCACCCCGCACCTTTTTGAAAAAACATCGAGCCATCAGGATATTCAATACCTCTTGGAAATCCAGTGTCTTCATCAACCGGATATTTGTCTCTCGTTAATCTCGTCTCACCCGAAAACCGCGTTAATGTATAACCAGAAAGATTTTCATCCCATGTCATCACACTAGACGACACCTGACTCTGAATTACATTTCTAATATCGTCTTCGATTGTTTGCGATGGAAGTGATCCATCAACTTTATAAACATATTCATCCAATCTAATCATTGGCTCCGGTGCACCAATAAATTTTAAGAAAAATTCAATTGCTGTTCTAGTTCCTTTTGATTTATAAAGAAACGCCAGATTAACTAATATTCTTCTATAAAATTCATATTCGGCCTCAATCAAATTAGTTCCTAATGAAACACCATCATATTGAGTGTCGTGTCGCGTATAAAGTGACTCTTCAAGTGTTTTTTCAGTGAATAAATTTATTGTTGATAATCCTAATGTTTCAGCTAGGTTTTTTAATAAAATATCAGGAACATTATTGATACCATCGTAGCTTACATTTCTCATATACGCAATGTTATCAATAAATTTTTTCACATTATCAAATGCCCGACCATAAATTTGGAAAACGGCTTCGATTTTTTTATCATCCGTATCAAATTCATATAATTGAGGTGATGTTAAAAATCTAACAATTAAATTAGATTTATAATTATCGACTTCATCAGCCAAAGAACTTATCTTATCTATATAATAATCAAATAATAAACCAACAATTGATATGTTCCAACCGTCATTAGATATTGGCCAATTTACATTTATAGTAACAGTTTCAGTTGATGAACCATCACTACTATCCCTTGGTACATTAAACGCAGCAGTAAATTTTGGATTTGTTTCTCTATTAATTAAAACCCGCTCAAGATCATCTAATTGTTCATAAAAATTTTCAACAATTCCATCTGTTGGCCTAATAAGATAGTTTTTGGTAAATGCAGAATATCCATTAAAACAATTACCATCAACCCTTAATGTTATTCTATTATTTGAATCGGGTTCAGAATACGATATAATATTAAAAGTTTCACCAGTTAAATCAATAACATACTTTGTAAAGGAAGAATAAAAATTACGTATATTGTTATCTGTTTCTGGTAAAATACCACTTTTTGGTGTTTTTAATATAATTTCTAAAGGATTATATATTAATTTATATGGAACATCAAATTCGGTTGTGTTTGTTTGACTTGAATATACTATATTCTCTGCAGTATAATTAACACCACCAATAAATGTTGAATTAACCTGTATTGCTGCCGGATACTTAGAAATAATATTATTAATAGCGACCCTAATTCTCTGTTTTAATGAACCATAAAGTGAACGATCTGCATTCTTTTTGTCATTATTAAATTTGATTTCTTTTTTTGTGTTATCAAAATCCTCAATAACATGCTTTTCGTCAACAATATCATCAAGTGTTAAAAAATCAGAAAATGGTTGTGTTCGAAATTCTTTAGTATTACGTTCAGGTATGGTTTTTTCAATAGTAAAATTAGTACCTGTCATTAGGCTTGAACCTTCGGTAATTTGACGACCAACTAAATCGTCACTAAATGAATCCGCGCCGCTTGCGGCTTGACTAGGTACTTTGTAACGTGCCATTATTCTGTAATTGTATCAAAATTTAATGATTCATCAATATCATCTCTTTTTTCTCTAATTTCGTATAATGTTTCATTAAATTCGTCTTTAATTTCGTATAAATTAAATTGTTTATAAATATTATTATTCTTATCATAAATGGTATAAATACCACTTGACATAGCCTTGCTCTGATTACCATAAAGAGCATACGCCAACGTTGAAATATCATGTTCAACCATCTCAATTTCAATCGTTGTCGGATTAAAATATGTATTAGATATAATAATCGTTTGATTTGGTTGGCCAATATACGGTACTGTTGTCGGTCTTGTTGATGGGGCTGCACTTGGTGTTATTGTTAAAAACATCAGATTCGTTGCATTATCAGAATACCTATACCGAATAGCTTTTTGACTTGTATTTACCAAATTAGTTGTAATTGGTTCACAATAAAAATTCGATGTTATCATTCGATAAAAATTAGGAATTTTTTTATTATCTGTTGGATTAATATATTCTATACGATAACCAACAAGATTTTGTGGTGAAAATTTATTTCTATCTGACGTAACAACATTAGACAAATCAATTATAAGACCCCTAACCGATGGTAATGATGCTAACACACCACAATCGCTAATAATAGTTCTGATTTGTTTTGGTCTTAAATGTAATGTATAGTATCCCAAATCAGAAAAATCTTCGGACTCTAATTTTAAATTATACATACCACCTAGAATTTCCACATCTGCAACAGGTGGCCGATCGGATTCAGATGATAATGCCGTTTCTGCATTATGAAAAACAGGTGTTAAAATTGACGTTGCGTTCAATGTTCTTAATGTAACAGGTGAACTAGTTTTTCTATCGGGTGTAAAATGATATAAAATTTCTACATCTTCTGGCGATACGTCAGCCGCCCTTATTGTCCCATAAGATCCAATTGCCATTTCTATCTCTTTTATTTATATAAATATGAAATTATTGATTTTTCACTTTAAAAAAGCCACCCCCATATATTTCTAATTCACCAACGTTATCAATTTCACCAAGTCTAAGATTCCGCTCCATAACACCAAGTTTACCCCTTTCCACAAAAATATCAGAATATATCGCTGGCTGATCAAGAAAACCAATTAAATGTTCATTTCTAGTTATCATTCCATTGTATACCTCTTCATGATTATAATCCGATGTGTTTCCCGTTATATATGTGTACCCATCAGGATAATCCATATAATATAATCCATCAATGGTATATCCCGTATATTCAGAAGTAATTGTTATACCACTATAAGCAGATAAGCCATATAATTTAAATTCATCAATTCGACTTTTTCCTATTGCAATAAAAGATATTATTGTATCATTTGTGTTACCAGTTAACGTAGTGTAATCCTGTAAATAATCTTGAGTTTCAATGATTAATGGATTAGAATAGGGTATTTCGAATTGTAATGTACCTAGATCTGTAGGCATTATTGCTCCGTTAAATGGTACCTCAATTGTTCGTTTTAATTTCTCTATTTTCCATGGTGAGTCAATGGTAATTTCAATAACATAATTACCAGGAACATCATATGTGTGTGTAACATTTGGTAATACTGTATCATAAATTGTTGGTGATAATAAATTACTATCAGGTTCACCATCTCCCCACGAAATCGTATATATGGAATCAACTAGTGTATTTAATTTATTTGTGTTAACCGTATTGTAAATGGTAATTGTTTGATTATTTATGGTATATGTAAAATTAGAAAATTGTTCAACCTGTTCAATTTCTCCATCAAAACCAACCATAATACCCATTTCATCAATTGTATCTACTAAAAATATTGGTATTTGATAACTATCATATGCTTGTGATTTATTAATTGTTATCCATGTATTTCCAGACCACATATACCAACCAATCTGTACAGTACCCTTTATATTATAAATGACATCACCATTTTGAGGTGCCAAATTTGTACCACCAGACCACGGAATTAAATTGTGATTTGAATCATACCAATTTTGACTATCCAGTGACACCAATTCAACTTCGGGTATTGTCTTTCTTAATATTTGATATACTTCTTTTTTCATTTTTATATTAAAGATTTTGTGTAATATCCGTAGGCATAAAATGATACTGGTTGATTGTCTAAACCTATTCTTTCTTCACTAGTATTTCCAGAATAAATAATATACGAATAATCATTTTTATCTACCACCATTCTATGATAAATGTCTGTAGATTCGTTTACAATATCATAATATGATTTAGGTGAATTCAAAAAACTTAATATCGTACCATCTATAGCATTATAATATTTTGCTGTTACGTAAAAAGTATCACCTTTATAAATTGAACCCTTCAAAACTGTATCATCTTGAAACCAGAATAAAAACATATTTTCTTTATTTCTATAATTGTTTCCTGTAAAAATTGGTAAATAAATCTCCCGGCCTATTGGTGTATAAAACACTTTTTCACCTAATGGAATTGGTAGATGTTTTGTGAAAACTAATTTCCTATTATTGCTATCAATAATCTCACCACTCGGTGCTTTATAAAATTCAAGGCTAAAAAAACTAGTGTTTTCCGACTTTGTTATTACTGAGTTTTGTTCAGGAGATAACCCGACATACTCATAATTTAAACCACCAAAATATGTTGGTGGATTATCACTATTAAAAAAATAAAAATGATACCAAATATCATTTTGAGATATTCCATTTATACCAATATATTCATTATGAATATAACGAACAGTTTCAAAATTATCTATTGGGTTTATAATAGATCTTAATGTTTCACGTTCAAATTCTTGAAAATTCTCTTCCCATCCAAGGTCTATCCCAAACCTCGTTTCCTCACTAATAAGGATATTTCTATTCGATTTACTTTTTAATATATCCATTTAATTAATTTAATTATCCACTCCAACCACCCAATCTAGCCCATAACCACCATGCTGCATATGCTTTCATATTCGCATTAAGTGGATATGAATGTGATGAATTACAATTATACCAATCAACATTCACCTGATGTGTGTTTTGCCAGTCTAACGCCCAGTTTCTATCTCCATTTGTTGGTAATCCAGGATCACCACCATCAGTACTAACAATACCATCTCCATTATAATCATAATTACAACAATCTGTTACTCGCTTATCTGCATAATAATTACCATCAGGATCATAACTTTCAATATCTGCAAAATCAAATAATATTTTATTATTATTAATACAATAATTTCTTATAATTGTATTATTAGTAAATAATGTACCTGATAATGGTTGTCCATCAACATGACCTGTCATATATACAAACTTAATTGATGGATAATCAATCTCCAATTGATTCATTAATGTCAAATAAGTGTTAATATTAGCTTGTGTTGCATAACTTACTTGCCCACACCAAGACCATATAACAACGTTAACACCAGGATTAGTCTCTAAATATGTACGAGTGTTTTCCGCCCACAAATGATATTGTTCATTATTTGGACATCTTGTATTACCAAGGTCCATTCCCCAACAACTAAACATTTGGGCAATTGCGTGATCTCTTAAATCTAACGCACCACCAGACCCACCATTATTAAATGAATATGTCGAACCTCTCCAATTAACCAGTCCGGTCATACCCTGAACCAATTGTTCACCGTGCGATGTGTGTTCATATGCTATGTGAAGATTTGACTTCGCATTGGTTATCGCGCTACTTGGAATTGCTAATAAATTAGAAAGTTTTGCTATATTATGATCTGCAATAATCGAATTTGATGTTGGTGTTGATAATGAAACTGATGGTGTCCTACTTATTGAAACACTTGGTGTTCTAGTTGGTGTCCTACTAAACGATAAACTAGGTGTTCTTGTCGGTGTTCTAGTAATAGACACACTAGTTGTTCTAGTTGGAGTTGGTGTGCTACTAATTGTTGGTGATGTCTCCAGTGTTACGGTTCCTGGCCCGAGAAGAACTAATCCCGACCATGGAGATAGTGTGATAATACCCGAATATGTTGTATTTGCAACATCTTTCATCGGTGCTGACAATGAATAATATTTATTTTCATCCGTTTCATTATAAATAAAATGAATATCATCCAAATTTGACACCGATCCTGCAAGTGAATTGTTTGAATTAGCATCCTGATTTGAATACGAACGCCATTCAGATAATGTACGATTAACCCAATTACTGTTTTGTCCTGTTCTAATTATAACATCATTCGACCCTTGATTTATAGGTCTCGCATAATAGTTATAATTTGATATACCATAATTTGAAATATTATCTGCAATTGTTAAATAAACTTTTAATGTATAATGATTTATTTCTTTTCCAATAAACTGATTATATCTTATTGTGTTATTATATAATGTCGCATATTCTGACCAAAAACCACTTGAGAATAACTGTGCTTCTTTATTATCAAAACACAAATTATATTGTAAAATATTATCATGACTGGAACTAAGTTTAATACCATTACCTGCGTTATGTGCACATATATTATATTGTACTGTATGACCAGTACAATAACTATCAAGATATATACCCTCAGCTAGATAGGTACTTGAACTTGTTGTTCCATTATAATTCCCGTAACCATTAAGACATATATTGTTTTCTATTGTATAATCAGATGGCATTGAGCGATTACTAGGCCCGTGATAAATTCCACCACCATCTGTAAGTGTTAAACAATAGTTATTAATAAAATTATGTTTAACAATGCCACTTGTTCCACTACCAGCAGTTATACCATTTAATCCGATATTATTTATAATATTATGATCAATTAATGAATTTGTTCCACCGTTATATATTCCATTTGCAGACAATCTCTTTGATTGACCAAGCAGTAATCCAATATTTGTTATTGTGTTTCCAGTAACAATCGTATTACTACCAGATACAATATGTATGGCATTATCATTACATTGTTCAATAATATTATCTACAATAAAACCATTACTACCGTATATATCAATACCACGAGATCCGCCAAATTTTAAAATACAGTTTCGTATTATTGTATTGGCCGCGTTATACCAATTACCACCATCAAATGAAATAATATCACCAATTGATCCTTGTAATGAAAGATTCTCAAGTGTTATATAATCATAACCACCATGATTTTGAATTATATTTGTTTTTGTTGCAATTTGAATTGTTTTACCTGCGGGATTACCATATATATAAAACTTACCGGCAGCATGATCATGATACCATTCATTTTCAACATCAAGTGTTCTTATATCATTCTGTATAAAATATCCGAAATTGTTATATAAATAATCAATTGTATTACCACTATATGATATTGTATTACCAGTATGACCAGTTATAGTAAACCTACCCAATATCCAGTAAGTCATTCTAATCACGACCTCAGCACCAACCCAATTGTATGGCGTTTCTTCTGATAACGTATTATCTGTTATTGAACTAGCACCATTAAACGACTCATAAGTTCTATATGTTGTTCCGTTTGGCCATCTACCCATTGGTACTTGAACACCATTAACAAGAACCATATTAGTTTGCTCATCAGCAATTATATCATGTGAATAAACATTATTACCAACATGTGTCCATCCATCAGTTATTGTAGTAAAACCATGTATAATGGGATCATTACCATCACCGTAAGTACCAAACACAAACGGACTATTAGATCCACTTGTACCACTTTTAGTTATTACAAGTGTACCATAAAACGAATCACCCTTTTTTAATAATATTTCTGTACCAGGATTTAAATTCGAAAACTCAGCATTAACTTTATCTAACGTTCTCCATGGTGTGGATTCTGTTAATCCATTATTTGTGTCACTTCCACTACTTGAGACGTATCGAGCAGTTAAAACTGAACTACTAGGTGTTATACTAGGCGTTCTGGACGGTGTTCTACTAATTGATAAACTAGGCGTTCTAGTTGGTGTTCTACTGAATGAAATACTAGGCGTTATACTAGGAGTTCTACTAATAGATATTGTCGGTGTGACTGATGGTAAAATTTGTCCATCAAAAGGTAAGCCATTACCATTATTATACAACGCAGAAACCTCTTCGGGTGTTACTGCTCGTCCCCACACACACAATTCATCAATAACACCATTAAACGACAATGGAACACCATTATAAGCACCACCAATGTTATAACCGGCAGTAGTACCGGTAACATTCCAAATATTTCCACCCTGTGTTGTTGTACCACTATATGGTACGTTATTAACATATATTACTGGACGTTTACCAACACCAGAAATAACAAATACAAGATGATACCATGTGTTGGCCTGGATTAAATTATCTGTTGTGTATGCGTAATTATTATCACTTGGTCCTGTAAACCTCATACTGAACCTATCATAACTATCAGCCCTAACCACAATATTTTCCCAAGGTGCAGTAGCGAGTGAGCTTCTAAGTATTGTACAGGTTCTACCAGAAACACTAGGTAGTTCATTTAACTTAACCCAAGCCTGAATACTATATTCATCACCATTCGGATTCAAATATGTTTGAGCATTCGTTTCACTAATGCGAGCACCACAAGTAGTACCACTAAAATTAATTGCGGTATTAATCTTACCTTCAACATTATATATTAGTGGATAATCTGAATATGGAATTGCCGGACATCTACCCAAAACATCTTCTAAATTACCACTATTTTCATCCATTCTCCAATATCCCAACACACCTGAAGATGGATATGGTGGGGTATTACTTGGTGTTATCGAAATCGATGGCGTTACACTAATTGTTGGTGTTAGACTAAACGAAACTGATGGTGTTCTTGAAATCGATGGTGTTACGCTAATTGTAGGTGTTCTACTTAAAGAAATACTAACACTTGGTGTTGGTGTTTCAGGCGGCGGTGCATCAGTTACAGTTCCAAAACCAATAAGAACTAAACCAGTCCATGGAAGTAAACTAATGGTTCCCGAATATATCGTACCATCAACATCTTCCATTGATGCTGATAATTGATAATATTTAACAGTCTCAGTTTCATTATAAATAAAATGTAAATAATCATACGGATCAATTATAGTAATATTCGCCTCATATAACCCAATATTATCCAAGTATGTTGTCACAGGATCATCACAAGCAACAATTCTCAAGGTTGCCCCGGTAGTAACTTCATCGGGATTACTAAGTAAAACATCCTTTTGTGTATTAGTATTATAAACCGTAAAAAATCTTTGTTTTTCAAAACCAGTGCCAGTATTTCTTAATCTAAATGATAATGTTTTGTTATTAATTGTACTTCTACCAAGAAAACGTAATAAATAATGTTTTGAACTATCCACAACATCTCCAGTAATATATGCTACTACTGCGTTACTATTTGACCACCACCAATAATAAAAATTATTTTGTGTGCTTGTTAAACTTAAAGCGCCCCCATCACCAATTCCTGGTGAATACCAGTCAAGAGTTAAATCTGATGAAGAAGCCATCCATCCCGTTATACCAGAAGTAAATGTTCCATTTGTAATCAAATTAGGACCAATAGAATTTAATATATATTGATTTTCACTAACAACTACAGTTGAATTTAAATCATGACCAAAGTCGGACTTCCATCTTTCTAGATTATAAGGTGCGTTTGTTTGATATAAATTATGTGCTATATATACAAAACACTCTTCATTAGTATAATAATAATTATTATCCCAAACGCCCATGCGTTCTATTTCATCGTAGATGTCAGCACCATTTAACTCAGTTGTAGAATTTTCATAAAATATACCCTTTGCTAAATTTCTATTAAGATCTGTAGAAATAAACTTATTATGTTGAATATTTAATCCTGTAATAAATGTGCCAGTTCCATCCCAAAATCCCGTATTACCAAATTTCCAAAAACCCATTAATTCTTTACATTGGAAGAACGTATTTCCTGTTAAAGTAACATTTACGGGAAGATTTCCATGATAACCTTGTCTGGTTATATTTCCAACAATATTATCTATAAATGTGACATTTGCTGTTCCACCATCACTATATAATCCATTCGCTGACGATGAATTAGAATTACTTGTACCGGCACCAGCGCCAATACCATTTAATACTATATTCTTTTCGACTAACTTTCCACCCGATCTATCATTAAATATGTAAATGCCAGCCCCATCATCTTTATTATAACAATATGAGTATATATAATTTCTCCTAACAACACTACCAGCACCACCAAAATTAATTGGTATATATCCCGTATGATATATTTTATTATTTTCAATAAGATTATTACCATTAGATGATGAACCACATTTAATTCCAATAAAACAAGGTGTATTTCCAGTACTTGTATATCCGAGATAATCCCCCGTGTAATAAATTCTATTATTGATTATTGTTGTAGTATTTGGGAATAATATATGAACAGCATTATGATTAGAATATAAAATATCATTATTATCAATCGTACTACCACTACCACCATGTTGATAGATTGCATTACCACCAGAATATTCTATTCGACAATTTCTAATATCTATATTTGATACATTATTCCATATATGAATATTATCTCCAGATGTTCCTCTAAAATGAATACCATCAAATATAATAAACCTTCTCAAATAACCGCTATTATAAACAGTATGATTTAATGTTGTTGCCCGTATAATATGTTCCCCAGGTGTTTCTGAACCAAAATGCATATATATCCTTTGATTCACAGAATCATAATACCAATCACCTAATTCATTTAATGTGTCAATATGATTTTGTATAAAATATCCCCACCCAGTATATGGCAAATAAACATACGGTGTATTAAACGTCAATGATGTTCCAGAATGATCGGTAATAACAGATCTAATTAATGTCCATCTATCATATCTTATAACAATTTCAGCTCCCGTCCAATTAGGTGTAGATGATAAAGAAGAATCAGTAATCGTCACTGGATTGCCAATCGGTGGCGCTGTACTTGTTACTACTGTTGAAATTGTATTATACCCCATATTTGGATATTTTCCCTTTTCTCTTATCATACCATCTACAGTTACTAGTGGTCCTACATTTGGATCAATATTAAATGTTGCTGGAGCATAAAATATTGATGATGTACCAACCCTCGTCCATGACTTAAGCGTTGTAAACCCTTCTATAATTGGTTTAATACCAGTACCATATGAGCCTATCGTTATTGGATTACCCAATGTGCCTGATCTACCAATAGTTAATGTACCATAAAATACATCACCTCGTTTAAATAAAATACCAGTTCCTGGCGATAAAGAAGAAAACTCGTTATTAACCTTAGTTATTGTTCTCCAAGGTGTTGATTCGGTTAATCCATCATTTGAATCATCTCCACTACTTGAAACATATCGTGCAGTCAAAATAGTACTACTTGGAGTAACACTTATTGTTATGCTTGGTGTTGTAGTTGGCGTTATAGTTGGTGTTATAGTTGGTGTTCTACTAATTGTTATGCTCGGAGTATTGGACAATGATATAGTAGGTGTTCTTGACACAGATAAACTTGGTGTCCTAGTCGGTGTTCTACTAATAGAAATACTTGGTGTGATTGTTGGTGTTTGTGAAACAACAACCACATATTCATAAGCCCCAATCTCTGGTGGACTACTAACTGGTTGTCCTGTAAAATCTTCAAATAATCCCACATCCACACCAGTATTTAAACAAGGACTATTACTTGTAAGTGTAAAATCAATTCCAACCAAAGTAAATAATGGATCTACACCTTCTTGATTATTTAATATTTCTCTGGTGATTATTGTACTATTTCCCCAAGAAGTAGAATTGTCAATAGTTCTTGTTGCGCCATATGTAAGATTATTATGTATATATACACTATTTATTATTTGATTTCTAAACTGAATTGGGCTATAAGCATTATATATTATGTTATTTTTAATATTTGTATTTACCCATGTATTTGGTGTGGAATATTCATATGCGATACCCGAACCCCCGCTGTTATTTACTTTATGTATGACGTTGTTTAATATGTTGAAATTCTGAATTGTTACACCTGTAGATAAATTATAACCATAAAACCCAGCACCCGAACCACCTGATGTATAACCCAAATTACAAAATACATTATAATAAACCCAAACACCATTAAATCCTTGAATTAAGGATGCTGCTGTAGTACCCATACTAAACCCAGTAGAGAATTTTTCAACCCAGTTATTGTAAAAATAACATCCATCTCTTGCGCCACATTCAAGTATTATTCCGGTTTCTGGTTGATTTGTCGGCCAATTATCTTGAATAATAGTATTATGATGAACTTTCATTGCAAATCCATATGAATAGTCGTCCCAATAACCATAACCACCCATATCAATTGCACCATTCAAATCATTATCATATATTTCAATACCACCAACGCCAGTCCACAATTCGATATTAAATCCAAATGACTGTTCACCAACATTATCTCTAATATTTGTTCTTATTCTATTATTATAAATCTTTAATCCCTTGTGATATCCACCAAAATTCAAACCCTTAATACCATAAGCATATCTGCCGCCAGTTTGATTATCGATATTGTTATTGTATATTAACATTCCATCTTGGCCAGATACGTCTATAGCACCATACGCTTCCCAATACGAATCATTCGTATTCCATCTATCACCACCACAATTAACAAAATAATTATTATATATATTATTGTTCGTCGCCCAGTATGTTGGTTCTACATGAACACTTCTACTTGTTGTATCCGAAAAAATTAATCCATAATAAATTGCATTATCAATACCACAATCGTGTACTGTTACATTACTTCGACCGGCAAATCTTACTCCACGATCAACCAATAAATTACAATCAAACGTTACGTTAGAAATTGATTGATTACCATTTGTTCCAGCAGAACTTGCGGCATACACAAAATACGATAAAGATGTTGTTGCACTTAATATACAAGATGTTCTACCTGCGCCATCAATAGAAACACCCGCAGATAAATTACTTTGTGATGTTTCATTATAAGTTCCTACATTAACATATATAAGACTTCCGGGTGTTGTTACTCTACTAGTAGCATATGATAATGTTGCCCATTCTTCACCCACACCACCACTACGACTAGCATCATCCACACCAGACGGATCAATATAATAAATTTGAAGATAAATTTGTGTGGGTGTTACACTCGGTGTTTGACTCGGAATTGCAGATAATGATATTGTTGGTGTTCGTGTTATTGTTGGTGTTCTAGTAACCGACGGAGTTCTTGTTAATGACAATGATGGTGACGGTGTCGACGACGTACCTTGAGATGATGACATCGATATTGATGGTGTTATAGATATGCTAACAGATAATGTTGGCGTAGGTGTAATAGATGGCATTACACTTAACGACACTGATGGGGAAACCGATATAGATGGTTCGGGTATTTCGGCGTCTCCACGTTTAATAATTACCGAATCGTCAACACATTCATCAACATCCTTTCTCCTATAAAAATTAATAACCCCATCTTTTTTATTTTTATAAATTTTTTCGTTTCTTATATAAAAATTAATATCTTTATGTACAAAATGAATATTATTTAAATATGGATGATCTACACCATAACCATCTGGATCAATATATCCGTCTTCATATACATCTCGCCACCTCCAAAGTTTTTCATTAGGAAAATACTTTGCGTTTTCTGGAAGATTATATATTGGTGTACTATCATCGGCTGTTTCAATATAAGGTGATAATTCCTTTAACTTAAATCTATGATGTGGTTGATATAGAAGTCCAATTTGATTCGTTTCACTTGCACCAGAAAATACCTCATCAAGATCTTGGCCATGATTAAAAATATTTTTATTACTAACAATTTTATGGTAAGATTCTGATATTATTCTTTCTTTTAATTCCTTCGGATTATATTCAACAAACGCCCCATATAATTCTGAACCTTTAGATAATGAATTTCCGGAAAAAAATGGATATACAAAACCTTCTCTTGTAAATGACGTTGACGTTAACCCAGTTTCAATTGAATTTGAACCATCAAAATGTTCATCTATCCATGAATCATGCATATGAAACGAATAACCAACTTTTGGTGGATATTCGAAATATCCGTTTCCATTTCTAAAAATAATTGTAGTATAAAGTTCTATCGGTGTGTGGCCTAAATTATTTGTTATTCCAGTTAAAATAAACGGTTCCAATGAATCAAATAACACGGCTTCCATCCTATTTCGAACAACAAGAACATCATTATCCCCCACACTATTTTCATATAAAACTTTTTTCTCGTCTTCCCAAATTGGTGATTCAAATCCTACTTTATCAATAATACAATCACCCAATGATGTTAATATTGTATGTTTATGTACATAATATTTTGACGTGGAATTTTCAGTATCTTTAATGTCTATACAACGTTTTCCAATAACTAACGGATTAAAAGTAACACCACTTAACTGTGATTTTAATATATTAATAACATAATATTCAGAATCAAATATGTTGTCACCAACTGAATTCACATAATAATACCTTCCATCAATCAAGATGTATTCACCCCGACTAATTCCATGTCGTACCGGACTTGTTAAAACATAATGTATTTCAGTCTCTTCAACCCTAAATGGTATACCATCACCACTAGTAAATGTTATAACATTTTCACCCTCAATTTTTGTTCGGCCAGACAATGTATATTTCATTGGAAAATTATCAACTTGACCCGAAATATAACTCGTATAAAGATTCCAGTTGTGATATGGTGCTGTAACTGATGTGATTGTTTGATGTTCAGTTGGACCACTTGTAACCATGGTAAATCCTGTAAATCCACTCAATGAAGTAACCGACAATGATTCGGTGGTTTCATAATATATATCATCTCTTAAAAACGCAAATTCGTTATATGGTAGATAACCACAGAAATTATTATCCGACCCATCACTAACTAAGGATAATCTTTCACGTAAATAATCATATGATGTTGCACCAGCATATAGGTTTCTAAAAACCATTCTCATCTTACCATATAACTTATATCGTTTACAATTTGCACGTTCTTCTGTAAATTGTTCAGATAAGTTTAAAACAACATCCCTATCATCCCCTCTCAAAAGAGATTTATCAGACTCGAATCCAATTGAAATTTGACTATCTGTTTCGGGTGCGTTTTCATACCTTAGCTTTGGTAATATGATCTTCTTTTTCTTCATTTACATAATTTAATCAGGTAATTCTTGACAAGCCCCATTACACGATGAATATCCAAATCCAGAAATATGTGTAACTTTAGGATTTAAAAAACCACTTTCTTCTTTTATTATATAATAAACTTTTTGTTCAATACCGTCTTTATAATACATTCCTTCATCTAAAGGATTTTCATTTATAATATATTCTGTTTCCATTGATGGTGGATCACAATTAGTACCATCATAACAACCATAAGATATAACCTCATATATATACCCACTAATAGGTGTCGGAGTCGGTGTTACTGTTGGTGTCGGCGAGGGTGGTGGCGCGCCAGATGAGCGTGATACTGTTATTGATGGTGTTCGTGTTGGTGATGGTACTGGTTGATAACCATCATTAAGTGATATTGTGACAGGTGCAGAACTAACTACTAATCTACCATAATGAACAATACTATATGGGAAAGATGCTTCATTAGTTATAGTCGTATTAATGACATCACCACTACTATCGACTAATGACAAATATGATGGTATTGTATATACCCCATTTATAACCACCACAATTGTGTATCTCCCACCACCATAATACATTAACACACCACTATCACCAGGATAATATGGGAAATCTGGTGATGGTGGATCCGGATGCTGTTGTTCTCCACCAATCCATAATTCAGATATTGATAGTGATGATGACGCATTATTTAATATATTAACTGTAACATAATCAGGTGGCAGTGATGATGGTGTAGGTGTCGAAATTGATGGTGTTGGTGGTGGTGTAGGTGTTATTATATCAGAAATAATGCATTCATCAAATTCATCCGAAATAAACGCATCACTATCACCAAATGATTTTATTAGAAGATCGAGTGCTGTTTTGCCCGGCCTTAAACCAAAATAAAATAAAAATGGTGTTGAAAGAACTTGTTTTTCACCACTATAATTCAATGCTGTTTGAGGTATAAAATTCTCTCTGTAATTATCTTCATAAATGTTATTGAATTGTGGTACCCACATTTTATTAACAACGACATATATTATACCAGTTATCGGATCTTTTCGATAATCACTTCCGCTATAAGTTAAAACTTGTAACCACAAATCACCCTCAATAAATCCAATAGTATTATTCAAATCGCTTGGTGGTTCTAAACTAATTACCTCAAATCTTTCTAACATATCTTCTGTGGCACCTGTCATACTAAATGTGTTATGGGTTATAGTCATCGGTTTAAGAAGATATTCTTCTTCTCCGTCCGCCATAAGATAATTTGTTGTAGTACCAGATACATCACTTATAGAAAATATTCGTTGTAATGGCATTGAGGCTATTTGTGTCCTATCCCATGTTTGTTTATCAGAATCATTCCCATATTGACCAAACCCCTCACCTTTTTTATTCCACAAATAAAACGGTACAATTTGAGTAAAATCACCCAGCCTATAATTCAAACATAATCTTATACGTTTTCCATTAAAATCAAATTTAAAATCTATCGGTGTGGGCCCGAACAATGAACCAAAACAAAAATAATTATCAAATTCTGGTGATTCTGGATCCATATACTCACCATTGTACATTGAATAATGTGGACTATCTGTATCAAAAGCTTCTATTCCCGTTTCACAATTAATTGATAATAATTGTGTAACATCACCATCAAAAACTTTTATATTTGAACCATAATGAGTGTTACTAAAAAAATCATCAACTTTAAATTTCGCACCAGTAGTATCTAATCGGTAATTAATTGCATGTTCAACAATACCCCCCGGATCTTGATATGATGTTGATGTTATATCTCTTACCACAGAACATGTCGGATCAAATATTGCTTCAGTACATATTTCAGATAAAAATTCATCTCGAACACCAAGATCAAAAAATGTTGTTGGGTGTAATATTTCCTGTACATTATGTCCATCATGAATATATGTTTGTCCTGTAAAAATTCCTTGTTCGTTTACATAAACATAAGGACAACATCTATAATAAAACTCTTTTTCTCTAATATTATAAAAAACAAGCTCTTTTGGATATTTTGATCCTCGTTGATTTAAATCATAATTATTTTCATCATCCCACCTAATTCTTTTATGGAATTTAAAGAAATAAAGTAAACCATGAATCCAATTATCAATAAATGAATAATTAATAACACCACCACAAAACGTTAAACCGACTCTTTTTCTTCTATACCATTCTTGAATAGCCTTTAAATTGTAACTCTTACCCTGAATGACGGGTATTATTGTAAATAATCCGTCTCTAAATTCACTTAAGCCAGATTTGGTTTTTCTATCATAGTATTGAATACCAATATTTCGTCTTTTTGAATACCTCGTAAAATCATGCATAAATGGTAATCGTCTAGTACTATTTGTACCTATTATCGTTGAAACTAAATACGGATGTGTTGACGGCATATTACGATTTTCATTAAATCCGGTATCATCTGAATAATTAGGTGGTAAAATTGGTAATGAAGGATTATAACCTAAAGCCGGATCATTTGTCCACAAATATTGAAACATTATATTTTCATTATATAATTTATCATATTTTTGACATCCAACTTCAACATTTATTGTTTCGCCAGTAATCGGAAATTCCTCAGAAACTAAAGCCCTATCATATATTCTAATAACAGCATATAAATCATATATTTCATCTTCAAGTTCTGGATTATGGATAAAATCCATCCCAGTTAACTCATTCCATACTTCTTTACTAAAATAAACATACATAGCAGCCATGGGTAGTGAAAGTATCACAATATTTTCGGGCTCATTACTATTTATCGGTTTAAAATATCCACTAAACGAACTAAAACTTGTCATTCCAGTTATTGTTGTTCCAGTAACATTTGACGACCACGAATATACTTCAGCGCCATACCTCGGTTCATTTGATGATGGTAGTGTTATATTATGTAAATCACTTAATTGTGTGTAATGCATTTCTGTTGTTCCCGAGCACAAATCCGTATTTTGCCGAGCAGAATCACCATAAAACGAATCATATACATTCACACTCAATAAACTAGAAAACACATTAGGTGATACCGAATAAAAATTGGCACCAGGTTCCGTAGAACCACTTGTTTGTAATTGATCTACCGTTGCTGATAATTCTACCATAATAGGAGTTACGTTAACTTTAAACTTAACCTCCGCTATTCGACAATATCTATCGCTAAATGATGTCCATTCTTGAATTAATGTTTCATCATCAGCCGTACATTCCTCACAATCAGGATAAATTGTTAATGGTAATTGTTGTGTATATTTATCTTGTGTTCTATAAGAAAAATCAATAAGTTGTTGACCAACTTTTGGAAAAACTTTAGCACCCATAATATTGATACTTAAAAATGTTCTTCCAATACTATAAGCTATTCTTCCAATAATTTCGGCAAATTTTACTGTTATTACAGAAAAAATAAATTGTATGAATAATAAAACTTGTGATAATAATAATGTAAATTTCGTTCGATTCTTAAACGCAAAATTCGTTGGAAAATAATTCGTGTTTGATGCACAATCATCTTCAACATTCGGTTGTATTTCTTTAATCCCTAAAAATGCGTCTCGTATTTTTGCCGTTTCATAATGAGTACCTTGAAATGACGAAACAGTATATACTTTATTTGAAATGAACTTATAAAAATAATCTTCAGGAGATCCGGGACTAAGTGTGTTGTTCGTGCCCAGCATTAAATCTTTTTTGTGTTCCTTTACATCCGTATCATAGTTTAAATCACTTAATGTCATTCCTGATATTGGTGGAACGACATTTATATAATCTTCAAACACATCCGAAAAGGTGTATGTTGCCAGCATCCCTTCACTATACTGAACACCATATCTTAATGCACTGTCACTTAAAACACCATTAGACGTTCCATTATTATTTGGATTAAATTCTCGAATATTTGGAACAAGATATTTTGCCGTTGCATGTTTATATGTATTAAAATCCAAGTCAAATCTAAATCTTGCAATAGACGATGTTGGTATTCCTTTACTTGAATCGTTTGTTATTTCTTGTTCACCGAATTCATTCGTGTATATATAATCTAAATTCATTGGTAATGCTATCATTACCACGCCATCATCATTAATTGTGTCCGTTATGTTTAAATATTCGAGTTCCGGATACTCTGTTATTCCATCTGATCCTATTACAGACTTACCAGTAAAACGAACACACTCAACAGTACCCGGTATTGTTTGTAAATTACACTTATATCCGGATTTCTTTTTAATTCTCCCATTTCTCTTAACAGCGTCATTAGTATCGTCCGTTATAGTTGAAACGAGTATTAAAGCAACTGGATCTATTTTTATATTTCTTTCAGATAAATCAAAATCCGTCCTAGTAATACCAATCTCACACAATTCCTCATTCCCCCAAAATGGATAAACATCTATTGTTTTATCAAATGTTATAATTTGTGGTAAACTATCTATATCAGAACTTGATTTAAATGCATATACTCTGTCAAAATCATCAGTAGCATATCCTTTTTTTATAAAGTCATATGGTCTCAAGGAAAAACAACCCATATCGGACAAATCAATGTCAATATGTAAAACCTGTGTCCCGATCGGAACACCCCATATCATAAAATCACCAGAATCATTTGTTTTTACCGTATAATTGTAATATTTTTCAAAAACTTCAAGACATTCTTCTCGTGTTAAAATATCTTGTTGATCCATAAAGGTACCTGTTGGTGCATGTCCCCCATGTTGTTTTCTTTGTGGTAATAAATTATATCGATACCCATTAACATCTTTATCATTAATATCTTTATATGGATAAAGAGCAGAAATTACTGGATCATTTTCATCCATTTCAGATAAAGGCACAAAAATTGAAACTTTAGCATTTGGTATTCCAAAACCACTATTAGCTGTGACTCGACCCACAACAACACCATAATCTGAACATTTTCCAGAGGCATATATGTCTTTTTGAGAAAATTTAAGAGATAATATCTCCATTAAATCATACGTGCTAGAAATCTGTACAGTTATTTTATGATCTCGGCCAATATCTGTATGTATTCTATGTTTTTGCATTACCTTTTACTAATATAAATAGGAAACTAAACAATTTTCTAAAAGATAAACAAAAAACAAATTAATATGTAGCTGAAGTGAGATTTTTAGTACGAATTTTTATATCTGTATTAGGAAATCTAATCTGAAATATTTGATTGGACTTCATATAAATTGTACTATCTGATTGTTGTATTTCTTTAGTTTCATTATCAACATAAGCTTGAACAACCTCACTTGATGAATATTTACCACCCACTTTATTAAATACCCTAATATCCACCACGTTAACAACGCCCGTAACATTACCAATTTCCCTCATTAAATCTCCAACAAATAACGGATCTCCCATTTTTCTTTTTGATATCGAAAAGAATGATATTGTTTGTTCTATTATCGATTTTAATATTTCTGTAGAAATTTCATTTTTATTAATAACTAAATCAATTTCTAACCCCAAATCAATGACCTCACCACTTTGAATGTCAATATAATCATTTAACATCCTATAATTAGAAAGATAATTTAAAATATTATGTTTTAATGTGTTAGAAACTGTCTCAATTAACGCCCCGTTTTCATCATAAGATAACAACGTTATTTTCACTTTATTATCCTCTTCCATAACACTCACCTTTGCTGGTGCACCATATGTACTTGGCATATTTTCAATTAACGATTTATAATCATTTAACGTAACTGCCCTATTTTGTGCTGAAAAGTTATATGCTATCATATTTCTTATTTCCTCTATTGTGGGAATGTCTGACCCACCAATAGCTGGTGTTATATTTGTTACACGAATTGACTGACTTACTTGGGTATTTATTGACGAATTTGGACCGTTTACAATTAATTCATAAGTATCCATTACAGTAAGAACATTGACTCCAATATTCGTCTCTTTACCACCACCAACACGATACTTAACAAATAATGTTGTGTTTGATTTTGGTATTTCACCTAATGATGTATTATTTAAAAATGTCGCAAGATTAACTCTTAAATTTCTTGTCATGTAATTATCCAAATTTGTCATAGGATCCACATTCCCCGAACCAAATGTTAATGAAAAATATCCCTCTGGAGTGTATTCCGTATAAAACTTTTTAGTAACATTTACCCAATCACCGGCTTTAAAATTATCTCTATCTGAAGCAGCTGTTGGATTTTGAATAAATACTTTGTCCTCAATTAACGACTTCACCTCATACCATTTATTTTTTGATAACATAAATTCATCTGATGTTGGATTTGCACCATATCCAGTACCGTCTTTGTGAATAACAGCAGTAACGCCCAAAACATTTCGCTCAGGAAGATATAGTTTTAAAAATGGTTTTTGATCCAAATCTGTAATTACTTTTCTATATATTCTTGAAACACCATTAATAACAGCTTCCCGTTTTACTATTGTATATGAAATTAATTTATTATTATTATCAAAATTTGGTAATTTAAGCCTATTTGATTCTCCTCTACTATTAAATGGACTTGAAAAATCAACATCTTCAACAATTTCAAAAACTTGACCACCACCAGATATTTGAGAGCCAGCTTTTAAAACACCTTCATATCTTTCATCATCTTTATCGCCTCTTACCGGTACATTTATACTAAAATCACATAAAGCAACAGACGGTCTAGGACCGGGTATTTTTAGACCATACGTTTTGGCTATATGAAATAATGATTGTCTTTGTTGTGCAAAATCCAACATAGTCTCTTGCCAAACTCTATCTATGTGAAAATGTAAATTATCTGCAACCGCAGCATTTAAATCCATCAATACAGAATAAATCGAAGCATCATTGAAATTTGAAATTAAATCAGGATAATATTGCTTCGTTAATTTAACCAGCTCATCTCGAAGTCCGGCAAAATCTCTTGTTGCGTATGTTATTTGTTTTGACATTTTATTTATTTTTAATGATAATATGTATCATAAACCTCATTTGTTAGCCCAAAATCAATTAAAACCAAATGATCTTTTCCGTTTCTTTTTACAATTCCCCATGAACTTATTCGTCCCAAATCATTTGCTGGTGAATCTGAATCCAACATAAATGAAATTAATAATTGTACATTATCATTTTCATCTAATTTCTTCTGTATTGGTTCATCCAAATAAAATGGAGAACGACGTCCCCGATTTTCAACGTCTTTGTTTAATAGATATAAATCCAAATATTGTTGTTCCACACCCCACAATCTTCTAAAATCTGTTGGTTTAGCTCTAATTGCCAACTCCATTTCAACCCATAAATGATCATAACGATCAAAATCAAAAATATTTGCAACAATACTTTCATAATAACCATCACCCGCCCAATCAATTTCAACTTCATTTTGTGCAACACCTCGTCGATTCTTTGCCAATTTAAGAACTTTATTCTCGTCAACACGATAAACTACTCGTGACGAACCCCTCCCTATTGGTTTCCCCAAATGTTCTTCAGCATATCTCAATTTAGCCGCATATGATGGTAAAATTTTAAATTTAGAGATATCAAAATCAGTTGGATACTCTTCAGTTAATTCAGTTTCATCGAATCCCTCAAACATATCCCTCGATTCACACACAATATCATATAATTTAAGTCTGCTCATTATATATTAATAATTACAAAATCGGACGATGAAAATGTTCCGTTATTAACTGTATAATCTATTTTTACCCTAGCCGTATATGGTTTTGCAGCATTATCTGCAATTCGAAATAATCTTTTATCCTCATCTTCAGCCGGCATTGATGGAGTTTCAGGATCTTCTTCAGCTGGCATTATATTTATTGAATTTATATCCAAATTCGGAATATATTTTCGCACGCCCTCTCGTATTTCATCCTCAATATTATTAAATGTCACAATATCATTTTGATCAAAAATATATTCATATAATCTTGTACCAAAATCAGGAAGAAAATATCTACTACCTTTTCTTGTCAATAATAAATGTATAAGATTTGCCCGTACTTCCCTTTCAGGAGTTGAAGTCATCTTTACATAATTTCCGATCGCACTATCCCTAAATGGATAATCTATACCATAAGTAGTTGCCATATTTCATAAATATTAAGAAAAAAAAAATCGCGAAATTATCGCGATTCAAAATGAACGTAATATATATGAATTATTCTTATTGTTTCAACCAATTTTCCCAAGAATCAGCAACATCATAATAAATTCCATTTCTTTTAAACCAATATTTCTTTCCTGATGTTACTACTGTTCTAGAAAAAACTTCTTTAGATATTGGAATAGCATAGCCAATTTTAATAAATAAATTTTTTAAATGTGGTATTAAGTCCTTAAACTCATCATTATCTTCTATAGTATCCATAGCATCCTCAAACGCATTAACTATATCATAATCCAAGTTTTTACCCTCATCTTGTCCATGATCAACATTTTCAAGATGATACATAATTTCTTCTTTAAGTTTTGGATGAGCAGTTTCTATAGCACGAATTAATTTGTTTCTATTAGACATTCCAATATCCTCATTCAATTTTATTATTTTTCAACCATTGTTCAATATATGTTTCATCATTACTAACAAAACTATTTACGCAATCTATCTGAAAATCTCTGACTAATTTTTTTAACAATTCCAATGTTAAAAAATAGCCCGCCCTATATTCATAGTGATTAATATCGTTTATTTTGACTATTTTATTTTCTAAAACAATCATATAAACCACAAAACCCTAACATAATTTATTCCAATTATGACACCACAAATTGAAAGAATCACTGTGAATATTTTCCCAAAATCAACCGCGCCCTCTTTAACAATGGCGGATAATTTAACATACACATTTCCCTTGTATATTGTATATCTTGCAATTACTGAATACAAAATAACACATACAAAATAAGAGACGAAAAAATAAACTATTAAATTCATAATTTTAATATTTAAGTTATTCATTGCAAATATACAAATGTTTTTCAAATAAACAAATAAAAACCCAAAAATTTTGACTAAAAACAAAAAAAGTTGTTCGGTAATAGTAAACAACTTTTTTATTCTTTTTCAAATGACATTCAATTTAGCCACATTTTGAATTTCCACATCCCATGCAAGTTAAACACCCCTCTTTAAATTCAAGATGATTGCTACCACAATTAGGGCATTTTTTATTCACCTCAACACCATCTTTTATATATTTTTTAATCACACGCGCAACCCCATTTTTCCATGTGTTGATATGATCTTCCCTGAAATTAAGAGAATCCACCAAATTCCAAACATAATAAATCGGCATACGTTGTCTTAAAACACCAGATACTAACTTGGCATAATTCCAAAATTCAGGATTGAAAGCTTGATTTAAACCCGTATGAACTTGTCTTTCACTATTACTATCAATATATTCAATATCATAACGTTTTTTCGTGACCTTTATAGTTTTTCCTTCTTCATTGATCTCTTCAACTTCAAATTTATTTTTTACAACTTCACATTCCTTTATATTACTAGGTAAATAACTAAGTCCATTTTCAAGTTTACCGGTAAATATTTCATATGGTCTTCCATCCATCAATCCTACTACAGCAATCCATTTCTCCAGATTATTTTGAAAACGATGAATGTGTGCTTTCAATCTCTTTGGACGTTTGGGAACGTGAATTTCATATGGTGTTTCTGTCTTTTTTTCTGAACTTATCAAAACACCACTACGACTACCATCACGATAAACTGTAAGCCCCTTGCAGCCACTCTTCCATCCTGTTTCATAAACCTTTGCAACCATTTCTTCAGTTATATCTTTTGGAAGATTAACTGTCACGGAAATAGAATGATCCACATGCTGCTGTATTCGTCCTTGCATTTCAACTTTTTTAACCCAATCAACATCATTTGCTGTTGCTTTATAATATGGTGATTTTTTTAGTATTTCATTAAGTTCATTATCAGACATATTTTTCACTTGTTCAATATCATAACCATTCAATTCAAGCCAAGTTTCAAATTTATGATGAAAAACCGGATACTCCTGCCAGGCAACACCCTCATCATCAACAAAATCAATTCGAATGTCTTTTTCTTGAGCATTAATTTTACGCCTACGTTTATAAAACACCTCAAAAGCCGGTTCAATACCCGATGTTGTCTGAGACATAATTGAAACACTTCCAGTTGGTGCAATCGTTAAAAGTGCAATGTTTCTACGACCATGAGCAATCATATCATCATATAACTGTTTATCTTCTTCTCTTATCCTATTAATGAAAGGATTGTTCATTTCGTTCTTTTTATTATAAATTGGAAATGACCCACGTTCTAACGACATTACAGTACTTGAACGATATGCCATGAGTTTTAATAACCTATGAACATTTTCACTAAACTCAATCGCTTTATCTGTTCCATAAGTTAGTCCTAATGCGGCCAACATGTCACCTTCTGCGGTTATACCAAGACCAGTCCTACGACCCTTTGATGCCATATCTTTTATATTTTCCCATAATCTTCTTTCATAAATTTTTATAAAATCATCCTCTGGATCGGAATCAATTTTTCTTAAAATTGCATCAATTTTTTCAAGTTCAAGATCAACTATGTCATCCATATACCTTTGAGCTATTTGAACATCGGATTTAAATAATTCCCAATTAAAATGAGCATCTTTTGTAAATGGATTTACCACATAACCATAAAGATTAATAGCAAATAACCTGCAACTATCATAGGGACAAAGGGGTAACTCGGCACACGGATTTGTACTAACAGTTGTAAACCCTTCATCAGCATAGCAATCAGGAATACTTTCACCAATAATTTTATCCCAAAAAAGAATACCGGGTTCAGCCGACTTCCACGCATTATGAATAATCTTTTTCCATAATTTTTTTGCATTAATTTTTTTCAAATATCCTACATCCGGTAGATATATTAAATCACCTTCTTTTGCATTAATAATTAATTTATCATATTCTTCACCCAATGGAATTTTTAAATCAATAGGATATGTTTGCCAAAACTCATTATCTTCAAGTTGCGTAGCACGTCGCATAAATTCATCAGTAAGCTTAACCGAAATATTCGCCCCCGTAACTTTACCTTGTTCAAGCTTAGCATCAATAAATTTTTCAGCATCAGGATGTTCAATAGATATACTCAACATAAGTGCCCCACGCCTACCATCCTGAGCAACCTCTTTTGTACTGTTTGAATACCGTTCCATGAAAGGAACAATACCCGTACTCGTTATTGCAGAATTTTTAACAGGACTTCCTGCAGGACGAATATGAGATAAATCATGACCAACACCACCCCTACGTTTCATTAATTGAATTTGCTCTTGGTCAATTTTAAGAATACCACCATAACTATCACTTGTTCCTTTATTGCCGATCACATAACAGTTTGATAATGAAATAACTTGAAAATCATTACCAATACCTGACATTGGTGATCCTTGTGGTATGATTCTTTTAAATTCTTTAAGTGTTTCATAAATTTCATCTTCTGAAATTGGATTTGGATATTTTTTTTCGATTCTCGCAAGTTCTTTTGCGATTCTTCGATGCATGTCATCCGGTGTTAATTCATAATAATTATTTTCATCTTTTAAACAATACTTCTTAATCCAAACATCTGTTGCTAATTCATCACCCTTAAAATATTCTAAGGTTGCTTTTTGGACTTCTTCTTTAGTGTAGATTTTTAACGTTTTATCCGCCATATTATATCATTAATTTTTAATTATTTATTCATTTTTTTTAATGCTCTTAGTCTTCGATTTATATCTTCTTGAGTAAAAACAGTTTTGGTTGGTGTAAGTTTTGTTTCTATTTTAGCTTCAACCATAGTATCTGTTATTGTGTTATCAAAAGACTCATAAACAGTTTCATGTATATCATTAGATTCATCTATTATATCAATAATATCTTCTTTTATTTCATTCGCAGGATTAAATTTTACATCACCAACTGTCATATCATCTAGATTTTGTAATTCATTTAAAAGATTTTCTACTACAATAGGTGAATTACTAATTGCAGCTTCAATTCTAGATCTACCCCCATCTTGAACTTTACCAATATCCTCTTCTTCTTTCTCCTTCTTTCCTTGTTTATAAACTGTTGAGGCTCGTAATTTTCTGGCCTCAGCTCTATCTTCCTGATGTCCAAGTATTGTGTTTTGTGTATCAGTATCGAATTCCAAATATTCATTATTAAATTTACAATTTTGAAAAACGATACCATCTTTACCAATACGAGATTTTAATAATGTCACATTGGCAAGATTATTTTCTTTCTGTTCCAATGTTTTTGCTGCAGATATAACTATATGACCAACTTGGCCTTTTTTAATCGATCCCCCCATTTGATCGGTTGTAACAACATCAGAGCTAATACTAAATCTATTCCCCTGTGTTGCTGTCCAAATAGCAATATTAAACTCACCTGTCATTGATTCTAAAGCTCTCATAATTGCGCCTTCGCCCTTCCATTCCTCGCCACTTATTATCCCATCACCGGCAATACAATCAATATAATCAAGAACTAAAAAATCAAGTTTTAAACCCTCAGATTCTAACTTTCTAATCTTATTTCTTATGTCATTTATTGTTATTTTACCTGACGGATATTTAATAAGTTTTAAAAAATTAGTGCGTTTGGAAATTACGTTTTCGACTTTTTCTTTCACCTCATACTTTCGTTCCGGTTGTTCATGCGATGGAATACCCGTCCATATTGTATAATGTTTTCGACGAATTTCACTCATACCATCTTCAAAGAATATTTGTAAAACATTAGCACCATTTTCATATGCCGAATTTGCCATTTTCGTTAACCATGTTGTTTTGCCAATACCTGTTGGTGCAAGAAACACGGCTAGTTCCCCACGAGCAACACCACCTCTCAATGCATCGTCAATACCTTTAATACCAGTACTAAACGGTATCCTCGAATCCTCTTCTAATGAACTTAAAATATTTTCGGTAATATCTTCTATATCATCAACAAATGTACCTACTTGTAATGCGTCCTGAATCTTACTTTCAATTTTATCATAATTTTCAAAATCACCACTACTCATAATTTCTTCAGCTTCTTTTAAAGACGCTTTCAAAACTTGTTGACGACAAAAATTTAATGCAATCTTTTTAACATAACCACCATCATTGTCTAACTCTTTATCCTTGATAGCATTTATTGTATCAATATGTACCTTTGACGATACATTATTGTTTTCTGCCAGTATTTTTTGTGTTAACGTTTCATAATTAGGTATACTACCAAAGGTTTCATATAATTCTTTGATATTTTCCATTATATACCTAAAATATGGCCCATCAAAATACTTGCTTTCAATAACATCAATTATCGTTATGGCAAATCTTTTATCTTCAATTATGGTTTTTAATAGTGATTGTTGAAAACCAGACCCCAAATATCCAAAATTCTTTTCGTTCATTTTTAATTAAATCATTTTTCACAACTCAGTTTCCAAATATTCGGTAGTCACCTCACTAGACGATAATACATTCGTCAAATCGGTTAAAAATTTTCTAACTTTAGGTCTGATGTCAACAGCATATCTTACCTTTGGATGGTAAACATGAGCCGGAAATATTCTAGTTATAAATACCTTCTCACCTAGTTTTATACTTAATGAAAACCACTCTTCTTTTTCTTTTATTGCCTCACTTGGTTCCATGTCAAAAAAATAATCCGCATTATCATTCAGATAGTCTAACGTCTTCCATTTCAAGTCCATAGCAATTTCATTACATATATCTCTAACACACTCATACAATTCCAGCCCCACTAAAGATTTAGAACCATAATTAGGTACGTTAAAAAACCTCTGTATAACAATATTATTCTCTAATGTTAAGAGAAATTCAAACCTATTTACATCTTGAATTTGCATATTCATTTATTTTTAAATTTTATAAATTTTTTATTTTTTTCCTTTCTTGTAAGCCTAAGAAAAGGATTGAGAAATCTAATCCATGCGTCATCTGATTTTGGTAAAACATGAAATAAACCATCTTCCATCATCATTCTCATCGTATTTTTATATGACCTTCCTTCACTGTCCAAATTTTCATTTATCAACGCAATTATCCCAACTTTAGCTTCTTCCGTTAAAATTGGATTTTCCAAATTCACAATACTATTATTTATCTGAAAAAACTCTTCACCAAAAACCCCGTATTTTGTAACCCCAGTCAATAAATTTTGAATAAGTTTGTCCTCTTTATCTTGTTCAAAAAGATAATTTGCTTTATTTTTCACATAATCCAGAGTAAGTGGTTGACTAGAGATTTCTGGAAATAAAGACAAAAGTCGTTTAATACCTAGACTTCTTATACCCGCAATATTATCTGAAGGATCACCACATAACATTTTAACTATCTTAATGTTTTCAATCAGCAATTTTTCCTGATTATAAACAAATGTATCTTTTGGCTTATATAATTTCCTGTGTGATGGGTTATAAAGTTGTGTGTCTTTCGAAACTAACTGTGTAAGATCACCATCTGATGAATATATAATTTTTTTCTCTTCGGGTGAATTTTGAACATAATATGCAACACAATCATCAGTTTCACAATTAGAAAATTCACCCTGTCTCACATAAACTTCTTCTAGATATTGTTTTACACGATTTCTCTGGTATTCATAAGAATTATTTTCTTCTTCTGTTTTAAACCTATTTTGACGATTTTCTTTATAATGATGATATATCCGTTTTCTAGATCTGGCAGCATCTTCTCCATCCCAAAACACCACTATTTTATCAAGACGATATGTTTCAAACGACAATCTAAGTGTGTTTAGAAAATGAAATATCCCCCCAATATGTGAACCTTTATAAAAATAATTCTTAAGTCCGTAAAATCCAATGGTTAATAAATTATCACCATCAACAATTAAAGTTGGCATTCACCATTAATTTAAATTATCCCTCTACATCTTCTTCATAAATTTCGACATCTGATAAACCCGAAACATTAACCCCCAATAACTCGCTTATATATGTTCCATAATTTTTTACATATTCTTCACGAGATTTCTTTTCCTCTTCCTTTGTTTTACATCTCATAAAATCATGAGCAGTAATCATAATTTTACCATCCTCATATCCCGACCCACTTATATGATTTTTTAAAATTCCAACTTTTGTTCTGGTTGCAATTTTAATTGTTCTTCCACCTTTAGTTATAGAAATTTTTGTAATACCACCATTTTTTTGGTTACCAAATAAAAAAACCAAACTTGAATTAAGCCAAACTGCTTCACCACCTTTAGCCTTAATTCTCGGCTGACCAAATGGGTTGTCTGGTAATTCTACCCAAGGCTGATTACACACAACCATAGTGTTAGTGTGCTTTTTATCAATTCTACGTGAACCAGTTATCCTCTGGTTTAATCCCATGCCTATTTTGTCTGACAAAACAGACGCATTATGTTGTTTTCCACCTTTACCTTCCCAAGTCATTTTACATGGAACAGAGCCAATAGAATCCCATAAAAAACAAAGATCATATGGTATTTTACCTTTATCTTGTGCGTCCAGTAAGTCATTAATGTAATCCGTAATTTGTTCGATATATTCAAAATGGTTGTTGAATAGAAAAAACCCATCCCATGTTGTTTCATTTGTTTCTGAATTAATGGTTTTTTCACACTCAAGACCCATAAGTTTAGCGTGTTCAAAACCCCATTTCTGTTCTGTAATAACAAAAACAGGTAATATCCCTTTTCTCTGAGCATCAATTGCTGTTTTTATCAATGCTGTAGTTTTACCTGTATCAGTATGTCCAAGAAACATATTTAAATGTCCCATTGCCGGTCCGGGAAGACCACAAGCATCCGTAAAAGCATCCCCTAAATCAAAATATCTTTCAGGTTTATAAGCCGCAACCTGTGAAAACTCTTTTTTTATTGCAGAAAAATCAACTTTTTTAATCGCCATGTTTTTTTAGTTAAAAAAATCTTCCCGCCCCAATATTGAAACGGGAAGATTCTACAAATGTTAATTAAAATGGTAGATCGTCAACGTCGGATGGTTCTTCATCTATTTGAGGATCATCAATTTCTTCATCATCACTAATTGTTGATTCGGAATGTACTGAAGATATCCACTTATTAAGAGTACTATCCCATTTTGGTGTTTCTCCATTAGCAACCATTTCAAGATATTCCTCTGGTTTCTTTGAATAAACATCCGACCACACAAGTGTATCCGTAACCCACGCATTAAGCTGTTCCGCATCCGTACTTAACGGACTCGGATCTTCAGGAAGAATTGAACTAACTTGAGTATATTCTCTTCCTGTTGCAGACTTCGTGAGTGATAACGAGAGAGTTATATCCCTACCCTTTGTTATGTCGGTAATATCACCCCTATTTTTAAAAATAGGAAAAATCTTATCAAAAATACCTTCACCTTTGGAGTTGTGTTTAAATCTCCAAAACTTAGGTCCGTCTTGTTCATTTTCTCGATCAATAACTTTAACGATATAAAACTTACGTGCACGATAAGTTTTTGATAACTCTTTGTCAGAATCTAATCCTGTCGCTTCGAGACTTTCTTTTACTTCATTTAATGGTGATCGTTTACCTTCTTGTCTGGGGTCATAGAGTTTAACCCATTTTCCATCCACCTGAACTTCGTGGAAATAAACTTCTACAAACGGTGATGAACCATCACTAGTAGGTAGAATCCTGATACGTTTTTCCTGACTAGAAGACCCTTTGGGTATTACTGTCGTGAAATACTTTTTCATCCGTTCCTCCTGCGAGGCAAATTTGCTGCCGCTTGCGGCTCTACTTCTTTCGTACTGTGCTTGTACTGCTTCAATAACACTCATAAATCTTAAATTAATTTGTTTGTAAATAATGTTAATTATGTAAAATATAAATAATAATTTTCAATTTTCAAAATATAAAGCGTATTCATCTCAAAATAAAATATACAAAAAAAAAGCCTGATTTCAAAGTCAGGCTTTAATTCGTTCGAAAATATATATTTTAAATCCCATATGTATCTTCATAAGACTTTGGATTGAACGATTTCATTATCTCATTTTTCCCATAATTTTCAACATCACCTTTTGTTAAAACATATTCGTTTTTTCCTGATGTTTTCATTTCATATTGTTTTTCATCAAAAAATTGATCCGGTTTAACATTAAATGGATAAGAATCTAAAGACCTCATTTCCAATTTTTCAACTGGCGTTTTTGGCCTCATTTCTTCAATTTTTGAACCCAATTGATCTATTTTTGAAATAATATTATCCATCTCAGCTAATTTTCCTTCAAGTTCACCAAGTTTTGTGAATACATCACCCATTTTTTGCGTGACCTCGGTATTTTCTTGACTTTGAGTGTTATCAAGCTGTTTTTTTATACTTTTTGTCATATTAACCAGATCAGTAATATCTATTTCTTCTGTTGTATCATCACTCTCTGTTTCAGGATTAATCTCCGCACCAGCTTCCGGATCAAATTCTTCAGCATCAGCCGGTGGTTCCGTTTCAGGACTTAATCCCGCTGCACCAGGATCTGTCGCCATTGGATCCGCCGGTGCCGCATCTGCACCTGCAGGTGGTGGAGTTGGTGTACCACCAGCTTGAGGTAATGGTGGTTCTTGTTCAGTAATGAAAGTTTTACCATATTTATATATGGCGTTAAATCTTTTTAATTCTTCTTGTAAAGCATCCATTTTATTTTATATTTAATCCATTAATAATTGTCTACCATCTTCGGTAATAAATTTTTTATTTATTCTTTCAACTATACCATCTCGCGTTCTGATAATATAACACTCACCAGTCTCTAAATCACAAACTTCTTCCTCTTTTCCGTCTAATGATGTCTTTTTCACAACCGTTGGTCCTGCCAGGAAATCATCCAAAAGTTTAGTTGTATCTTCCATAGTTTTAATTTCTATATAAATATCAGTTATTTTGGTAATTTCTATCTCATTCTAAAATATACAACGTCACCATCCCACAAATCTAGTTTTTTCATTAATGACCACGACATTCCAATACCATACCCCCCCTTCAATTTGGGTGGACCAACACTAACAGGTCCATTATAAACACCATTTCCTGATTCCATAATTATATTAGTTATAAGTGTGAATGTCTTATCCGATGTTAAATTTCTTTGTTTTGGACGTAAAAACTCGGTGTTTTTAAATTTTGAAACAATTGTGTTGTCAGATATTAAATTACGATCAAATCTAGTCACATAAAAATCGTCCACTTTTGTTCGTTCTTTAAGCTCATTCCATTTAACAATTCGAGGAGTATTAACTATGGGTGTGGTAAGACTTGAAATAATACTCATATCTATATTATCATCAATAGGATAATTTTTTCCTCCCATTTCAACAACCCTAACCCTTAACCATTCACTACCACCATATACAACTAATTGTATATCTTCATCAATTTCTTTTTTATATCCATTATATGGTATTCCATATGACGTATATCCAACACGAATTACTTGTTTTTCACCTTGTATTATTATATTATCAACCGAGCTTGTAAACGTACCTTCGGCAGTCGTAATATTCTTAGTAATTCCAGGTTCACTCAATCGTTCATCATCTTTAATTTTAACCAAAGCCTTATTTACTAACCTATCAAACAAAGATCTATAACTGGCCATAAATGAGTCCTTCGGATCTGGAAGTGATTCTTGTGGAATTCTCGTACCAGTAAACGATGTTTCAATCCCAGATGTCTTAATTTCATGATTTACTTCGGTAATCCAATACGAACCTCTAAATAATGGAACATTCTTTAAATAAAAAAACATTGTTGGTTGTATCATAACATTTCCCATACAAGTCACAGTGCATTGATATGAAGACTGTCTATAAATGTCCCATAACCCAATATCAACTTGTGCTGCACTAGCACCACTCTCACTTTTCCCTAATCTATCCAATACTTCAAATGATTCTGATGTGTTTTTAATACTCGATTGATCAACCTCCACAGTCTTAAATATAGATTGATTTTGATCTCCAAAACTAACTTCAAATGCCACACATTTATTTGATTTTCCGAAATCTGTTCTATTAAATACCTCAGATGCAACAACAATAGGATTATTATGTGTATCTGCAATATAAAATCCATCATTCTTATATTCGCTTTTGTATTTATAAAGATCAGATAATTCTAAATGTTTGGAATTTGGACCTATATATTGTAAAATTATTCTTGGTGATGAATCTTGATAATCTATATCAGTAAAAATACCAAACATATTTTGTGCTACTGTCTTTGATGGTAATAATTTAGAATTATTATTGAAATTTGTACCATAAAAATTTACATAAGCCGGCAACGCTCTTATGTCAAAACCCGTATCTTGAAATAACAAACTTATTGCACCATACAAATTAATTTTTTTATTTTCTGGACGATTGAGTCTTAGTAATTTTGACATGTCAAGGAATACTTGACTACCTATATCCCGATTGGCTTTATCAAGGAAAAGAAACTCTTCCATTAATGTTCTCTGCCCAATTGAATTTCCAGATGTCCATTTATCATTAAATGATTTAAATAAATTATATAATTCTAATTTAAGTGTCGGATCATCATTATATCCCCTCACAATTGAAGAGTCTTCAACTTCTATTCTAGTACCAAAATCACTAGATTGTATCTTTCGAATAATATATTCCAAAAACATAACCATTCTTTCAGTTGGTCCTTGAAAACGATCAACACCAATTGTTACCGGTGGTGGATCTACAATATTATCTTTTACATACGTCACAAAATCAGAATTAGTAAGACCTGTCATACCATTTGATCTTAATCCCGCATATAGATAAATTAACGGCCTAAATCTTTTTATGTTCTCTTCATTGAGTTCTATGTCATTAACAGAAAAGAAATCCAAATAATAATCATCATTTTCTTCTCCAGTAATTCCATTCAAACCCAAATATAATCGAATATAATTTAAATTTTCCGAAGTAACTTGATTCACATTAAAAGAACCAGAATCAAATCTCATAACATCAGTATTTGTAAATCCACCAAATATATGTGGATCAATTTCTCTTGGATTTGATAATGCCAGTTTAATTAGACAATCATTACCTAATAACGTATTCGTTAAATTATTAAGTTTTTCATTTTGTTTTATTTTCATAAAACCCATAAACTTATTATTATTTGTGGTTGTTGTTTGTTCAAATTCTGACGGTAAAATATTATCAATCGTTACAATTTCTTTTAATAAATCTTGAAATTTTGAATATGGTGTTTTATATGGATTAAATGGAATTTCTTCATTTAATTTTTCACTCGCAAAATCCAAAAACGCCAATTCAAACTGTTCCAAAATATTCGGCTTAAATACAGCAATAAGATCCAACACCTTTTTATAATTTGTCGATAATGAATACGAACTATCACCAGTTAAATTAAAATATTCATATGGTGAAGGAAATGTAAATTGTGTATAATCAACCAATGATCTTTCTGAGTCATTAACATTCCATATAATTCTAAAATTATCTTGTTCTGACATATTAAAATCACTGGCATTAACATTTATATAACCATTCGTTGGTAATAACGTATATCCGCTTAATGACGGATAAAGTTTTTGATTATCAATCACTGATGTCCAAGCATTCCCACCATGAACTTCTCTATATGATAATCTAGTAACGCCAGACGTTATCATTCTATAATAATCATCAACAATATCATCAATATTAAGAAATGACTGTCCATTTACAATTTGATAAAAGATGGTTTCATATAGAGGATGACACCCAACATCACTTTGTGTTGTTCTATTTATCATGGGCTTTTCAGAAATTCCCGTATTAAATGTGTAACCATTATTTTGATCAAAAAAATTTCCACCATCAATGCTATCTGTTACATTACCAATAATATCAACACTATCAATAATCCATTTTTTATATCTATGATATATTGAGCCCCATTTTAATATCATATGATATGGTATATAATGTGTTGCTGGTAATTCTTTTATTAATGTTGACACTAAAGTACTTGTACCCCCACCAGCATATGTAATTCTATCATCAAGATCTTTAAACGGTAAAGAATTTAATAACAAATAAGCAGAACCAACATATTTCCCTGATGATTCATTATTGATAAATTCTTTATATAACTGATTATGAAAATATGGTGTATTTAATATATGTTTTTCAATTGTTATTGTGTCAGATACCCTTAAATCTATTGTATTTAAAAATAAATTTTTTCCACATTCGGGCTTATTGTCCTTAACCCACATATGACCACTACTATATGATGTAATAAAATCTGTTGGTTCGTTAATGGTTAATAACATATTTAAATCCAAATTATTTGATTCATAAGTGGTTTGCCCAAGATATGATAAATAAAGTGGTGAATTAAAAGGATATATTGATTTTCTATAATTTTCAGCTTTATAGTTTTCAAGAAAATTTTTAACTTCCGGATATGTCTTAGTCTTACTAAACGCACCACTTTTTCCAGTATGTTTCTGAATAGTATAATCTTTTTCTGTTGCGTTTTTTATATATTCTACTGATGGTATTTGATCTTCATAATAAGGATAACGATATGATAATGTTTCTAATTCTTGTATTAATTTCGAGAAACTCGTTATATTTCTTTTTAATACATCAACCACATCTATATCCTCACCAAGCTGGTTTTTAAGATTTTGATATTCAATTTCGGCTAGTTCAAGTACGGCTTTATCATTATATGGTGTAAATAATGTTGTATATTTTGCTCTCTCATATAACTCATAAATGATTGAACCAATAGATTTATCAGTATACGGCATCATATTTATAATATCAGTCAAAACACTTAAGTTATAGTTCTTCATGTTTAGGCTGGTATCAAAAATATAATTAATATTATCCGGACTATTTTCTTTACCTCCAAGATTATCTTTTTGACTTGTTGCTATTGCATAAAAATTTTCAATAAAATCTACTTCAGGCCATAATGTTGCATCATATGACTGTAATTTATTTGATATAGACTTATCACCCGGATATAAAAGTACCATACTTTTATTACCATAATTTTGTACCTTTACCTCGGGCCACGGATAAATCGCATTATTTCTATTGTCTGTATCAGTTAAAACTGAATTTAATATTTTTTTTCTATCTTCCGCTCGTTCAAACGCTTTAAAATGAACATCTTTCATTAATCTTAAAAAGGTTTCAGCATTTGCAAGTAAAACACCAGTAATATTTCTAACTGTTGGGACAAAACCAATACCGATTTTTGGATCTCGTTTACTTGAAACAAAATCATTCATCTTTCTTTCTATTTCAATTTCAATTTGATTTCTTTGTTCAACATAATCTTTTCGAATATCATCTATTCTCATCATTAAACCATCAAAATCAAACCCAACGATTCCATTTGAAATAATATAAAAATCACTTAATCGCTTTATTGATGAACATGAAATAATTTTAGGTTGAATTTCCTCTCCTTTTAAAATAGTTTCATCTCTATAAATTCCAAACGCTAGATTCTGCTCAAGTTCATCAATTGCTCTACTTAATATTAAAGCAATCGATCCAACTTGATCTCCGGTGATGTTTGTTAATGACCCTTTGTCGGTACTATTCAATGTGTAATATGGAATAAATTCTGATTCACCTGTAAACACATTTTCTCTTGTCTTAGTTGTTGTTATTGGTGATGCTGTCACCAAATTCATTTTCCTCCACGTATCACACCCCTCAACCAAAAATCTTAATTTGTCTTCATAATCTTTTATTGCCCCCAAAACACGATGATGGATTACTTTAGGAAATATTTCTCTTTCTAAAATTTTTTCTAACTCACCTGCAACAGAAATAATCTCCCTTAACGTTTTAACGGGAAAATCGGGTGGTAATAAGCCCTTGCTAATATATTCTTGATACACTGACTTTAATACTCGATAACCTTTTGTTGTCTTACTTATTAAAACATCCGTTTGTTTGGTTTTTTCATTATATGTTTCAGAAATTTTATTCTCTGTTGCATAAAAATATGGTGCGTTTAATACAGCATCCATCGGAATATCAGCAAGATATGCATACGTTGATCCAACAAAATTACATTCAATATCAAAATTACCGGTTGATGAATTATATCTAGCATTAAATTTAATCATATGTAATCTATACCGTATCGCCTTTCCATAATAACCTTTTACTGTAAGATAAAACAATGGCCATGGTAAATGAAAAAACGCTGAATATGGTGAATGCTCGGGCGATTCAAATAATGTTTTTCCCCTAACATCAACAAATCTCATAACAACTCTTGGAATAAAGTTCGCACCACGTACTTGTATTGAAACACTATCTATTCCAAAACTTTGTGTTGTTTCATCATTGGTATAATACGTTGCGTCATTAGATAACGATGTCGCCTTTCGTTCGAAATATGCATCTGTCCAAGTTGTATCATAGTCGCGACCATTAGCGTTACGCATAAAATTTAATGTTCCTTTAGCAACCGATATTAACGTACTTTTAGTGTCATTATTTATTAAAACAGATCTCGGAACTAAATCAGCTTCCAAATTAACAAACATTATATAATTTTCCGGTTCAACGCCTCGTGGTTTGACTTCACCATTATCCAATATGCTATTAGGATCGATATAAATTAAATTATTTTGATCGACCTTTACTAGTATTTCATTTGTTGTTTTTAAATTGTTATTCGCCATAATATAATCTATACAAATCTATACTTTTCCTATAATCTTGTAAAGACGGAATAAGTGGATATGGTATTCTCAATATAAAATGATCCGGTATTGTAAATTCAATCCCACCACATGTTGGATTTGCCAACAGTATCAACCAGCCGAATAAAGGTGAATTATAATATTCTTGAGATAATTTATCTAATCTATCCTTGTTACGTTTAAATTCAATATATTTATCTGTCGGTTTAATGGGAATTTCAATACCCGGCACAATCTTATGTTTTCCGTCATCAAAAAAATACTGATATCTATCAAAATATTGGTTATTCATTATTTTTACTATTTTATCCCGATAATCCAAAAGATGGACGATAATAATTTAATATACTCTCCACATCATTTTTTCTTGTTTTATTAACTAATATTAGCTCTTGTTGTATTGAAGTATCATTAATTTCAACCTCATCATTAATTTTATATAATATGTTATTCCCATTTACCCTAATTGGATATTCTGGAATTTTGAAATTCTTTTCTTTCGGCATTTTTAAGAAAAACTTATCTAATCGTTTATCAATGTTTTCTTTTATTTTATCTGTGAAAACCGAATTTGAGTCGAACAATTTCATTATTTCATTTTTTCTTTCTCTCAAAAAGATTGAAAGAAAATATGAAACATCATTTGTTGTCATAGTCTTACTTCTAAAATCATAACTAATATCTAAATCTTCAGTAAACTTATGTTGTTGATTTTGTATGAAATATATTAAATTTTGATATTCATAGTAAATCTCAGAAACATCACCAACATTCAGAATTGCCCCCATAAATTTATTATCAACTTTTTTCGCATCCTGTTGATGTTTTAAAATAAAATTTAATTTATCTAACAACATAATTATTCTATTCCTACTTTCTTCAAGCGATAAGATGGATTTCGTATCTGAAACCATCGTTTCAACAAAATTTTTAATGTTATTTATAATGTATGGTTTGATAATCATTTCAGTTCTTTCTAATAATGAACCCGGCATGTCTTTATGTAAACCCAAAATATTACTAATATTTTCTCCACTAATTTGATTATCAAATGTTGTTATAAAATCCAGTGTTATTACGTCTAACTCCTTATTTTTAGGATAATTACCTAACATTTCAAATGAATCTATCCCGTTGCCGGTTTGTACTTCATACTGAAATATTTGTCTATATGTTGGTGACAAAAATATTGACGATAATTTATGTCCATATTTTGTTGTTATAATATTATAGACATTTTGATATCGATTAAAATAATTAGTTATAGCATCATAAAGTCCATCAATTATTTCAGTATAGTCAAGTGACATATCAGATAATGTCCCAATATATTGTCCTTCCGTTAATAAATTAGTATCTGTAATTTTATCTAACGGATCCGGTTTAACCGAAATCCCCGCATTTCTACTAAGTTCATCCAAAAATTCTTTAGAAAATTCTTGTTTATAAAATTCAGTTCTATCTTCTGTCGATATTGACCGTGGGTCATACATTTCAGTATTTGCATAGAAATTAGATGAAAGTGCATTTTGTAATCTTTCAACAGGTCTTTCTAATCCCTGTCCACCAATAAAACTAATCATTAATGTAACATCAGCTATCATTGGTTGCACCCCAATACCTTCCGGATTTAAATCCCAAATATTTTCTTCAAATGAAATATTAACGTCTCGAATTATAATTTTGGAATGATAAAAATCTCCGATTCGTAATATACATACTGGTGGAGGACCAAATGTGGTATTCCTAGCATTTAAATCACTTTCATCAGATATCCCCCTAATTGGTAACGTATCACCAGGCCTCACACATTGTTGTAAAAATGTTAATCTGGCATTTAATCCTTCTGGTGTCATTGAATGAAAAGTAGGATGGAAATATCTTAATTTTTCTCTCAATGATGAAAATTGTAACGGTGACTCCTCTTCTAATTGTTTAAAATAATAACATTCTGATAACGATTTCATTATCAATGATTTTATAGCATCAATTGGTGGTCTTTGTTTATTACCTGTTGGGACATCATGTTCAACCTCAACGAGTTTACGTTCTGTCATTAATGTTGTTGGTTGTGATATTGCCAAATCTTGTGATTTTATTTCATCAACAGACGTGGTCAACTGTTCTCTCTTAACATATCCCATAGCAACATGTGTTTGCCTACACCAGAATGTCGATGGCGCCGTTTCTTTTAATTGTGACGATGTTAATAATAATTTAGCATCAGAACAGTCAAGTGTGTTATCATCAATATTTTGTTCTCCTTGATTAATAATAAGTGAAAAAACTAATCTTCCATCATTAGGATAACCAAGGTGTTCTTTAAAACTGAGTATAATATCTCGTTCTGTTTCAATCACCTGATTTGTCACATTAATTTTCCATTGAACTGCATCGATGGCAACATTCACATCAGCCCCATCGTTAATTAATTTTTTTATAATATCCTTAATTATACTATAACTTCTTCGATACGCAAGCCGCAAATTATAATCTGAATTTGCAATAGGTGATGTCCTTGATTTTAGTAAAATCTCAAAACTATCTATCGTATTATCTAATAATTGTGTCTTAACATTGTCTAAATACTGACAATACGACGAATAATTATCTTGTAACACACTAAAACCTTTTTCAATGTCATTATTAACTTCTAAAACCAATTCATTTAAAACATCATCTGTTGGTTTTTGTGTTACTTCAATACCTCTAGATAAAACACTAAAATCGTGCTTTTCATTCATTCCCCATGTTGTTTTGCCAGTTAAAAATCTTAAACCATCATTTAAATCTTTTATATATTTGTCTTTACTTCCAATATAGTTATCATATAACTCATTATATGTGCTTGGTGTATATAACAATCCAGGTAGCACATTCGCATTTGGTTTTGGAAAATCATTTTTATAATATAAAACGAAATTACCCATAATATTCTCTTTGGGTTTAATCTCGGCTTCTTTTACGGGCGTCGGTACATCAGTCACAATTTCATTAAATACCGATTTATTACGTAAAACTGTCTTCGGATCTTTATTTTGATTCAAATATGCCATGATTGTTTCAAGTTCATCAGGTGTCAATGTTGGATAATTTCTTACCAAATCATATAAATCAAAATCTTTACAACCAGCAAAAAAAGCATTGATATAATTATCAGCTTCATCATTTGACATATTTTTAAAATGTTTTTGTGTTAAAAGATTTAATATACTTGGATGATCAACAACAACTTTAAACTGAACTTGTCCCGATCTCTGTGTGTTTGAATATGTGTAAACTGGTTCTGGCCTTCCCAGAAAAACATTATCCGTCCAGTTTGCTGAATTTTGCTCATTAACTGTTAAACCATAAGGTGGAAACCACATAATTCTTCCACCATTTGGTCCTCTTTCACAATATGGTAAATCACTATATGTAAAACCCGGTGTATCCGACATTTTCCACGCAAGATTTTCAATAGAAAACATATATTTTTTCGCATAAAAACCCTGTGCCCCAATACTTTTACCCCATTGTTCTGATGTGGTATCAAATGAACCATTTCCATTTGAATTTGGATATATATTTAAATTCCATGGTCTCGTTAAAACACTGCTTTTTAATTTTCTATAATTACCAGTCCGTTTCATGGTGTCAGAATAATTCATATATGATCTATCTTTTGTCCAGACCCTACAATATTCAATACCACTTTCAGAATTAGTAAACTGGTCAATATATCTAATTGCCGAACCTTTTGACATTTTAACATCACCATCCATAAACACACGACTTGTTTGATCAATAACATTTGCAATGTGAGATCTTGCGGGTCCACCTTCTAACGGCATTGTTTCAAGTATTTCTTGTGTTATACCTAAAATTGATCCATCCTTAAATTTATAATTTGTTGATAACGAATCTTCAAATTGTGATCCCTGTGTGTTATATTCATCATTACCAACACCCAATCTATTTCGTGATTTCGTTGTATACCATGTTAAATTTCCACTAATACTACCACCCTCACCAATATTTTTTGTTCTTTGAAATAATCTTGCTTGAATAGGGTCAAACATTAATGACAGATAATAACCACTTCTTACTGGTCTATCATTAAAATCGTTCATCGCAAATTTTACATCATTACCTCTATCATCACCAATATAAGCGATACCAGCGGGTGCTTCAACACCCAATGCGTTTTTAATATTTTGTCCAACATTATCAATAAAATTAAAAAGTTTTGATGTATTTTGAGACCTGGCAGTTGTGGTGTAATTCGGTGCATATTTTGAATATGATAAATTATCATATAAAATAGATAATTGTCTACTTCCAGTATATTCAATAAGTAAATCTGATGGCTTTCTAGATGAAATTGGCCGTCTTTGAATACCAATTAACGAGCCTAACACTCCGGTCGCATCTTGATATATTGAAACAGCTTCACTTCTAGTTGATGGTCTTGGATTAATCGGATTCTGTGGGTTCGTCAAATAATCCCCAGGAATTTCAGCCCACGGAAATTCAACACCACTAACTGTTTGTAAAAAATCAATGGTTTTACCAGGTAATGTTTTTGCGACGGTTATTTTTGAATTAAATTCAATTAAAGGTTCTCTTCCTGTAACAAGATTTGTTGCTGTCGCTATATTACCATCCAACGCATCTATTAATCTTACACGTCCAACAGTTGCGCTATATAAATTTTGTGCAATTCTTGAAAAAACCGGTCCTTCGGGGTTATCTTTAATATTCCATGCCGCAAATTTCATTAATTCAGATTCAGTTTCATAATTTTTTGACGACATAATACTAACAAAACTATGATGTTGTCCTTTAACAAAATACGGATATAACTCTAAATTTGCTTTTCGTGGAATAGTATTAATATTTTCATTTATGAAATATTCGGTAGGTTTAAAAATATTGGAATTCTGTGTTCGTAATAAATCATTTTGCCTATTAGTGTCAACTGCACCCGGATCAACATTTGACATTGTACTCAAATTATGAATAGCATAATTTTCACTACTGAATGTTTGTGGTCCATTTGGTGATGGTAAAGTTTTTGCTAATATAAAATCTCTAAATTTTTTACTTGCATTAAAGTCAACATAACTTGGCATATCATTATTTTAATAATAAATATGAGCCAATGAAATTATTTTATACTTAAAAAACTTTTACTGAAATCTCTCATATATTCAGGATCACTAAATAACATTCTTCGTAATGGATCGGTTAATGGTGAATTTGAATTAAGATTCACATCAACTATAACTCTCTTTGTTATTAGTTCTTCTACACCTTCATTTACTTTAGTAACTGGCGTTGTGCTAGTTGTGGTTACAGGTAATGGTCGTTGTTCTTCAACACTACTAACCCCCCTATTTTTTGGTAATTTCAACCAATCGGGTAGATTACTATTTTTTATAGCACCCTCCAAAAAATCAGTTTTATTTTCAATCCATTCACCACCTTTCATCGCAAATCTATCACTAACACCACTAACTGTTTGTGAATTAACACCCAAATATCTTTCAATAGCAGCGTGAATAGTTTCACCAACACCAACCCTTGCAACTGCAACAAGATAAGAAAGATCCCGACTAATATTTTCAATCATTGTGACTTGTTGTCTTGCAATGTCTTTCATATCCATTTCTTTAAATCGTTCTTGCTCCTGTAATAAAATATCTTTTTGGTGTTCATTCATTTTAGACAATTCCAATGTGGTTTCTCCCATGTCTAGTCCCATCTGTTCTCTCATATCTTTTGGAACTTCAATAACCATTCTACCACCCTTCATTTGAGCAAGGTTGGTTATGAATTCTTTTTCATCATCTTCCATGACTAATCCGGCTAATGCTAAATCTGTAGATGCTTGCAACCTTTCCATACCGGCAATTCCTGTACTTGTCAATTCTTCCATCGACATACCAAAAAGTTCGGCCATTTCTTTTGCTCTCCTTAAATTAGCACCAGTAACTTCAAATCGTCCTTGCTCTGCATTATACGTAACTAATGATCTTGCAGCACCAATAATTGCTGTTTGCAACCCCTCAACATCATTTGTTGCCATATACATCATTCGAATTGGATCATTTAAATCACCATATGCACCACCAATCATTTGTAAATTAGCAACAATTTCCAACGCACCATCTGGATCCCAAACCTTTTCAGCTAGATTAAAGACATTTTCCATATTCATCCTAAATTCAATGGAACGTTGAACCATTCTATTTAATCCTTCAACACCATTTCTAAAACCATATTGATTTAATTTTTCCAAATATTTGTCAATACCCGCAGTTGTTTCTCTGGCATTTAATCCTAATGTTAACGAATTTAAACCCATTCTTTCAATCATCTTAGACATATCTAAAACACCATAACCAACCCTTTCAAAATCCTTCGCCATACCAGCAAATTCCTTCATATCTCTTGTGAATTTACTAGCTAAAGCCATTTCTGCTATTGTGTCTTTGCTAAGTAGTTTAAATTTTCCTGATTGTGCTACAGTTTCAGTTACTGAATCTGATAATTCCTCAAAGCTTATACCCAATTTTATTGCTTCGGGAGAAGCGGCCATGATCTCTTCACGAAATGAACGTGATAAAGTACCCGTCATACCGGCTTCTTCATTTATTTTCCGTAAAAGACTAGCCTGCTCTTCTAAATAAACATTTACCTGATCAAGTATCAATCTTCGACCAAGTTCTGCACCAGCACCACGTATTCCACGAAATCTTCCACTTTCGTCAAAAAATGTTTGAAGAGCGTCTTGAACATCAATAAATTCACCTTTTTCACCCGGCCTTTCTCGTAATTGTGTCGAAACAAATCTTTCAATCCATCCTTCCACAGTTGTTGGTCTTCCTCCACTACTACCACCACTACTTCTATTTGGAAATCTTTGTTTATTTAAACCAGAATATAACCGTGATAAACTTTTTGCAGTATCCTCCGTGATCATATCGTCTGGATGTGCAGTATTCCATAACTTCATCAATCTAATATAATCACCCTTTGAGTCGAGTATTGCTTGTTCTATTGTGAGACCAATTGCCATATCCTATAAATAGATAATTATTTATTTTTACTTTCTATTTCTTGAATATGCTGAATTAAATATCTTCTTATGTATATCGGCATACCAATAACATCAGAATATGAAAAACCTCGATAAACTAAAAATAAAATTTCATTTAATTGACCTTTTCTATAATCCGTAGAAAGGGCGAAAAAATTCTACCCCAAATCCAATATCAACTTGGATTTCATCTCCTGACGGGGTCGTTACTTTTTGTGATAAATCTAAACCTGGTTTATTTTCTGAAACATATTTTCGAAAATCCTGAGAATCTTTAATCGGCATCTTATATTCGATGAAATTATGAATTTCCATTTGACTTCTATTACCATTTATAGATTTAATCATAAATTCAAGACGCTTTGTCATTATTGGGGCAACGCCCTCACCATTCCAAGTTTCCTCAATTTTTTGAAGTTCGTCTTCCTGTTTTTGTGTCAAAAACTTGAAAGTGATATTAACACCACTTTTTTTCATAAAATAAGGATATTCACCATTCTGGTCCGGAATTAATGTAAATTCTTTTACTTTTAACCGGGAAAGATCTACCATAACTGTAAATTTCTCTTCTGTTTTTGGATCCATTAAATTCATATTATATTCTGAACCAAAAGCAGTATTTCTTAAAAATATTAAAATAGCCTGTTTATCTTCTTGAACAATTTCTTCAACTGGGAGATCTTTATCCAAAACTTTTCTTTTTAGAAGTTCATTGATAATTTTATTCGAAGCAATTAAATTTGGTGATGATAAAATATTTTCATCGGCCGCAGTTAAATATGCAACTCTAACAGATTTTTTTCCATTACTGTAATGTATACCCCCACTTGGTAATTCCACGACATCATATGCTATCGATGGATCAATCTTAAATTCACTCATTTACTTTATTTTTTTTATAAATATTATACGAAAAATTTTTATTAAAGTACATTAAATTCCCATTTAATGTGTCCACAATCATAAATTCTATATATTTTCCTATTAAACATAATATCCCTTTCTGTTTTATTTTTATCATAACCTTCTTTAACTAGTATTGATTTTCTAAAATTAAATCTATGATATCTTTGATTATTTATTACATACCAATAATTTGGTTTTGATTGAGATTTTCTTTTGAAACCCAATTTTTCATATAAACTACCATTAAATAATCTAATATCAGAATAAGAAATAATTTTTGTGGGAGAATATGTTTTAAGAAAATAATTAAATAATTTACTAGCACCACCAATAACATTGACGTTAATTTTGTTACAAAATCTCGTCAATTTCCATTCATTATTTTTACCACCAACAACAATTCTGCCTTTTGAAAAAGTCATAACAGAAACCAAATCATTTTTATAATATAAACCAATTTTAATTTTGGAATTAACATTTCCTTGAATATGATTATTAATAAGAAAATCCTTACATGTATTTGAATCGATTTCTTTAATTTCACATTTTTCAGCAAAAATATTATCATCTAGTTTACCCAGTCTATTTTTGATTATTGATTCAACAATTTCTTTTTTAAATAGCCATTCATCTTCAAAAACATGAATTAAATCAACATTTTTTTCTTGACATCTAATAGTTTTTTTTAAATGATAATCTGATGGTACAAATAATTCATTATGCCAATATAAACCATCAAATTCTATTGCCAATTTATAATCTGGTATCAAAATATCTAATTCCTGTCTATTTAATAAGCTTCTATCAGATGATATGTATTTTATTGACAAACCATTAAGGAAATTAGACAAATCATTTTCATGACTACTTTTTTGACTTTGACCTATTGGATTACATTCAGGACATATAATTTGATTATATTTTACTCTTCCGTGTAATAAATGCTTTTCAATTTCAATTATTCTATTACACAAATTACATTTAATTTTAACCTTATTTTTTGTTATTTTAACAATATTAATATCTGGATATATGTTTCGAAATTTTTTATCAATAATATCTTTATATTCATTTGATTTTGAAAAATTTTCCACACCATATTTTTCTTTACAAGTTTCAATATATTTTTTATGATTACAATATTTTTGAGAACCATATTTAATTAATTTTGTTTTGGCCATTTTTTTTGGATTATTATAATTTTCATTCCCATATTTTTCTAATTTTGTTTTTCGTTGTTTTTTAATGAAATCTTCATGTTCAGGATAAAAATCAACATTATATTTTCGTTGAAATGTTGCCTTTTGCCTTTTAATCATTTCATTTTTATTATTATTAATACAATTTAATGAACAAAAATCACCATATGGTTTATCAAATCTTTCCCTAAATTTAATTTCTTTTCCACATGTTTTACATTTTGGACGTTCGGTTAAATTATTAAAATAAAACCATATTTTTTCTTTAAAACTTAAATCATATTTAAATTCTTTAGAATAATTTATAATTTTATTATATAATTCTGGCTGGTGATGTTTTAACCATTTTTCGTTGGTTTTATAACCAGATTTATTATCTGTTGTGAAAAATGAAAAATCCATATATTTACATTTTCGTAAAAATATGGATTTTTTTTTAGGATGTCAAGGATATACGAGAATTATTTTAATATACTTGTATACAACGATCCATTCGTAAACTACATTCAATAGTTGCTATATCATCTCTTGAATAATCAAGATCACCAAAATTTATATTAGTTAAAAATGTTCCTTGAAGTATCCATTTTTCAACAACAACTCCTGTTGGATCTAACATATCTAACTCTATGTCTTTTTTATAGCCACAAGAATACCCCATTCTCCCCGTAACAGATTCTGCATGTAAACGTACCCATTCCATTAACGCCTGTGATGCTGAAGGACCAATCGGATCTCTAAATTGAACACGTAATTCATCCCATACAAATCTACCTGCAACATAAGTTGATGTATTTAAAAATTGGATTTCAGTAGAGTTAATTTTCATACTAGGTCTATTAGCAGAAAACACATACCATTCATTAATTCCTAAACTTGAAGGAAATCTTAAAATAAATCTATTTTTTCTTTTAGGCTCGTAAGGTACGGGCATCTTCATTAATAAGTCAGCCATTGTGCATTTTTATATTAATTTGTTTATTGTTTTCCTATAAATATATTCAAACTAAAAAAAATTTTTTGTTTATAATATTATTACTATAAATAGTATATATTCAATAATTTTTAAAATTTTTCAAAAAAACTTGACTTTCTCAGAAAAAAATTGTATTTTTTCGGCCCAGCAACTAGGTTCCAGTAATAATACTAGTATACTAGAATCTATATATCGGAACCTAGGTACTGGAACCCAGGTACTGGAACCCAGGTACTGGAACCCAGATACTAGATTTTATATATTTTAATTATTTTTTCTAGTATTAATATTCTGGAACTAGTATTCTGGAACTAGTATTCTGGAACTAGTATTCTGGAACTAGTATTCTGGAACTAGTATTCTGGAACTAGTATTCTGGAACTAGTATTCTGGAACTAGTATTCTGGAACTAGTATTCTGGGGATTTTTAGATAAAAAAAAGAGGTGTTTAAATCACCTCTTTTCTCATTAATTAAAAAAATGAATATTAGATATTCTCAAATGAAGCACCTGTTGGTGTTATGATAAATTCAATATCAATATATTCTAATGATCTTGTTGGTTTAATGTAAATTTTACCTCTAAGAGTATTTGCATCAATATCTTCAGGATCATTAGATACTACTAATCTGAAATCATAAAGTCCTCTTTCTTTTTTAATAGCCTCAAGAATTGGGTTAACAAGTCTAGTAAATTCGTTCCTAACTTGTTCGTCATTTTGTTCAAATAGTAATCGGACAGCGACCGCTGCTATGAGTTTTCTTGCTCTTAACAATAATCTTCTAACATTAATTCTATCAAGAGCAGATTCTCGTATTTGAAGTGTTTTATTACCCCAAATAATAGGACCTGTATCAGAAAAAGTTGCTATTGGATTAATTCTCATTTTATAAAGTTCATCTCTTTCATCAAGTGTTAATTTTTTAAGAGCTTTGATTGCGTTAACAATACCTCTTGAATATCCTGCAGTTGCAAACCAAGGATACGAAACGTTATCTGTTAATGCCATATTTCTGAGAACTTCACCAGTTGGTGGAATATATAATTGTGTTGAATTTTCATTGTCTCTAACTTGTATCCATGGCCAGTATGTGGCGGAATAATTAGAATCCAAATCAATTGTATCCATCATATCAATAATTTCATCAGCTGTTGTTACGTTTGGTGTTGATATAATGTAAAGTGAGTCAGCTCTCTCATTTTCAACCATATCAATAGCTTCTTCAGTTAATGATGCGTGTTCATAAAAGTTAATACCAGGTGTTGCAAAGAGATTTATATCAATTGCTTCCGGGTTGTTAAACGTGTCAATACCTGCCTTATATGCATAATAGTCAGAATTACCAACTGTAGAATTAAACACACCACCATTATTAGTGTTATTATCATCATATGTTGTTTTTCCAAATTTATATGCATCACCAAATGTTCTAACATCTCTGTATATATCCCAGCCATCAAATCCACCTGCCAATGCTAGAGTAAATTTGCGTTTTGATACCGATTCGAGTTCACCTTTATTTATTCCTTCAAGGTCATATGGTGTACAATCAAATTCAAAACCAGTATTTGTATTACCAGTTAAAGTTGATGCTTGTGATGAAAGGTGGAATCCTGTTGTGGTTGTTGTTGGGTTTACACCTTTAAAATTAAACATGCTGTTATCATATCCAAATTGTGTTGATAATCCTAACATAACCCTTTTGATTCTATCACCTGATTGATCTTCTGGTACACCAGTTGCATCATATGTGACAATATCACCTGCAATGTAATATTGTGTTTTATAAAGCACACCACCCAAAATTGCATCGCCAGATAGTTGATCAGTGGCATAACCTCTAAATCCTGATGGAACAGCATCTATTGGGAAATCTTCCGCTAATTCTAACATCACATATTTGGATTTAAGTTCATATTCAGTATCATACGTTCCAATTTTTAAACCGATAAAGCCAGGAAGATCTGGGTTCATTGAACATCTTGAAAATCTTTCAAGAACAACCATATTATCATCGGTATCATTAAAATCGCGAATAAGAACGTCAAATTCTGCAGTATCAAGGTCAATATTTAATATTGAAATTTTTACTTGTACGTTTGATGCATTACCATCAGATATTGCAATAAATTTAAACAAATCATTAACAACACCACCACGCACTTCTGATACAATAAATGGTGATTCTGCTGTTTTCCATTCTGTCATGAAATCATTACCAACCGGATGATAAACCACATCAAGGCTTAATCCCCTAATTAAACCACGTTTATATAGTGATTCAACTAATATTGGATAAGATTCAAACACATAAATAGGATAATCCATATAATTTCTATCAAATACACCAGTACCCAATACTTTTGTCACATATTTACTAGATGTTCTATCCATTGAACAAGTAAATGTTTTTGCTGGCATATTTGCGTCATCAGGATTAATAGTTAAAATAAATTCACCTAACGGATTCGTTTCAATGTCATTTGAAGACATTGTAAATCCTGTATTATTAGTAACTGTTAAAGTTAATGTTGATGTAACATAACGGCCTCTTGGTCTAAATTCAGCGACAGCTATATTATCATATTCGTTTGTTGTTGATGGATATTCAAATTGGCTTACAATAAATCTATCCATACCATCATCATAAACAAACAAGTAAGAAAAAACACCATCACCAGTTGGATTGAGAAAATTATTTGCCCATGCGAAATTAGTTACATTACCAATAGGACCATTTACTTGTTCACCGGTTAATGTTTCAATTGATGCTGTAGGAACTAGTCCAATTGTGAACCATGATTCATTTACAAAAGTTTGTTCGCTAATCCAGTCAATAATTGAACTACCGTCATTTGCTGTTTTTCCGCTTAAAACATTATAAAACTCGAATGATTCAACATTAAGTAAATCAAGTGTACCGTTGGTTTGTGTTGGTGTTGATTCTGTATTTACAATTACACCACCAATAGTTTTTAGAGCAAATGTTTTATTTGGTAAGTATCCAGTTAAACCAAGTATTCTTGTTACAAATAATTGATTTGATTCCCGTAGATATGATTTTGCAAAATATGGGAGTTCATAGGCAGGATTACCATTACCGTCTTTTAAAGGTGAAGTTGATCCAAAAAATGTTCTGAATTCGTCATATGTTTTTATTAAAACTGGCTCAAAAGCTGGACCTTTTAGTGTTTCACCAACTAAACCCAGTGTTGTCACACCAACGCTTTGAGCAACGAATGTTAAATCTTTCTCAGAGGTATAAACACCTGGAGAAACGAAAACTCTTTTTGATGTAGCCATTGATTTTTATTTAGTTAAATTATTTATTACTGTTATTACAGATAAATATCTTTGTTTTTATCAAAGGGTCAAATGAAAAAAAATTAAAAGATAGTAATTTATCTTTTTTTACTATTATTTATCTATAATATGGGAACACCAAGTAAAAATATTAAAATCAGTAAGAAACATCATGAAATATTGAAAGCTTATTGTGAAAAAACTGGTTTAAAAATGTATCGAGTAATTGAAAAGTGGATTGAGACGCTTGATAAGACGCCAAACAGAAGTAAAAAAAAGGATTTGTATGACGAATAATTTTTTAATACAAATAACAAATACTAATTCGCGATCCTACTATTGGGGTATCTAATAGTGTTACTGTATTTACATCTGAAACCTCATATCCAATTTCAATTTCATCAACAAGACCGTTAATTTCAATATAAACAACACTTTTTATATCATTGGTAACTGTGAAAGAGAGTGAATCGGTATAAACAAAATTTTGATGTGTTAATCGTAAAATTTCACCATAATTATCATAAAATACACCACTTCTTCCAGCATAATACATTACCATTATTCGGCTACCCTCGACTGGTGGTGTAACAAAAGAAATTCGTGATGTTTGTCCTATCCAATAATAATCAATATCTTTTTGTTGTACCAATCCATTTATTGAAACAAAGAATAAATAACCAATAAGTTCACCAACACTATATGATGTAGTAACACCATCACTAATAAATGTTGCGGTTTTTACTTCAATACCTCTTTGGTGTATATCTTTTTGTATTGATTTACCACCCATAAATTCATGTAATAACAATACTCTATTAATTGCTGGTTTCACTTCGAATTCATCGGGATCAATTAAAAATCCAAGCATTGTAAATTCATATGTTTGCAAATAAAACCTACGACCTTCTAGTGCTTCAATTGGTGAATTATCACTAATTCTTTCTAATATAATTGGAATATAATGTCCTTTGACTTTTGTGTATGATTGTCTTGATGCAAATTTTTGAAGAACAATTCTATTAAATCTGTTTAAATCTCTAAATTTTTGACAAACAATGGTGACTTCGTATCCTATATCAACAGCGACAGGCTGTGGTATTTTATAAACATCAGCACCGTTTTGTTGTCCATCCCATGTTTTAACTGTAGCATAAAAAACTTGTCTTCTATCAGGAATAGTTCGTTGTATGACGGGATTTGTACCGGGTTGAACGTCTGGTTTACGGATAACACCAACAAAAGGGACTTTCATATTACCATCTTCATCTGTGAATGTCCAAGTGTTTGATATTTCACCCCATCTTTGTACTGTTAAAATTTTTGGAATAATTGGAATTTGAACGCCATCTGAAACTACTTTTAAATTATCGTTAATATATTCTAACATTCCTTTATCCAAATCGTCATGTAAAATCGGATCTGGTAAATATGTGTCAGATTTTGTTATTCTATCGAGTAGTTCTTGCCTTCTCGGAATAAGTTCTTTTTCTGTTGGCTCAGTTCCAATTTGTCGATATACATTAATATTTGTTTTTCTTGGCAATGTCATTTTATCCGTTTTTTATAAAATTATATAATATTTCAGTAATTTCATTTTTATCATTATATCCTTTTTGTTCTATTATTTTAATGAATTTTTCAATAAGTTTTTCAAAATATTCAATAGGAGTATCTTGGTATACTTTAGATTCTTGATTTGTGATTTTTAGTTTATCACCAAAATATTTTTTTAATTCTCTTAATTTTCTCATTGCAAATTCATCAGCAATATTTTCACAATATTTCATAAATAACGCCCCCTCTCTCAATGATAAATCCCTAGTATAACAACCATACATTTTATCGATACCATATTTTTTATATTGATATTGATGTGCAATTTCATGAAATAAAACATAAAGAAAATATGATAATTCTAATGAAAATACCTTTATATTGAGGACAATTCCGTTTATTGTTGATAAGCCTAGCGCAGGATATTTAAACGAATCAACTTTAATAGATTTACAACCAGATTTGGTTATAAAATCTTTTATAAATTGCATAATATAAACTGAATCAGGGAATGTTTCAGACATCATTTCAAAAAAATCATCAATTCCTTGTTGTTCCAATAAAAAGTTTAATTGTTGTTCATTTATAATGATTTTTTTCATATTAAATTCCTCTAAATTCGTTTTCTTGTACTGGTGCACAAATTATTGTTCTATAAGAAGGTTTATAACCGAAGTGGTGGTGTTTATTATCAGCATTAACCTTTCCATCATTCACAACATTATAAAATCTTATTCTTTTTTCACTATCGGCATAACCAATATAATCACCAAATCTTACATCAATTTGAAGATCTTCTAATGTTTTAGTATAAACAGATATTACCATATTACCAGGTTCAAGATATCTTAATAACCCTGATTTGTAAGACTTATTTTCTGCAGCAACAACATGAACCAAAGCATTAAATTCAATTGGTGGTTTAAATTTTATATCATCTTTTCCGGCTTCACCATAAACATCGTCGTTGCCTGTTATTGTTCGGTCAACCTGATAAAGAACAACTTTCATGTTCAAATCTCCATGAAGATATTCCATCCCCATTTCGATATGTAAATTATAGTCGTCTTCAGAAAAAAATTTGTTTAATCTTGTTATTGGTAATTTATTTTCCATGTTTTATATTCAATATCATACGTCAATAAATACTTTACAAAATAGTTCTATTTATGTATATTATTATTTATTAAATTTTATGAATATACCTGAAATTGATGCAAAAAATATACTTTTAGTCTACGAAGGAGCCAATAATCAGCTACTTGAATGGAAATTAAAATTTTTAAGAAACAAAAATTTCAAATTAACACGATCACAAGCTGAATATGTGTTAAAATTTCATGAAATAGTACCAAAAGTAGCTAGAAAACATATAATGATTGTTTCTTCTTTTGGTGAAAAATTACAAGAAGATAAACAATTACCAAATCCTGTTGAAAAAATATGGTGTGAGAAATTATTATGTGAAACTGAAAAGGCGTATCATATTTGGGGAAAATATTTTGATAATGAATCATTAAAAGCAATATGGTTACCTAAAGGGGCTGTTTTACAACCTGAAAAAAAATTAAAAAGAGAAATCGATTATTCAAAATATAGTCATAGACCACCAAAACCATGGCAACCTAAAGCAATTGAGTCACTTTTGGCTAATAATAGGTTCATTTTGGCTGATGATATGGGGTTAGGTAAAGGTCTAAGTATTAATGAATTAGTAATAACGCCTAAAGGAAAAGTTGAAATAGGAAAACTAAAAGCTGGTGATGAAGTAATTGGTTCGAATGGTAAAAAATGTAAGATAATAGGCGTATTCCCACAGGGTGTTATGGATTTATATAGAATAACATTTAATGATGGTTATTCAATATTAGCAGATAAAAGTCATTTATTTAAAGTATATTCGAGTAATTTTGGTAAAAACACAAAAAATAATAGGGAAGAAAAAGATATTATTTTAAGTGTTGAACAAATGATGGATAAAGATCTTGTTTTGGAGATAAACGGATCAGGATATAATAAAGATAAAAAATATAAATTTTCAACATATTATAAAGTTAAAAATGGAGATTCAAAGTGGCAAATTCCTATGGTTGATCCTATAGAATTTGATAACACTAATCCGCTTCCTATTGATCCATATCTTTTTGGTTTATTTCTCGGTGACGGGTATTTAGATGAAAAAAAAATAAGATTTTCAGTTCATAAGGACGATTATAACGAGTTATTTGAGTCATATAACTTACATCCGATTGAATGTCGTACAAGGCCACACATAAAAACAGGATATATTAATGTTGGAGATATACTGGAAAAGTTAAACATACAAAATTGTCGTTCAAATAATAAATTTATTCCTGACATTTACAAATATTCATCGATTGAGAATCGGATATCGCTACTACAGGGGTTAATGGATACTGATGGATACTGTGCTTTTAGTAAAACTGGATCGTTTTTATCAACGGAATACTCAACAATCTCTGAAAGATTATGTGATGATTTAATTGAGATAGTACATTCTTTGGGTGGTGTCGCTAGGAAACGAACTCGTAGGTCGTTTTATGTTAAAAATGGGACTCGTAAAGAATGTAACATATCATATAGGGTAAATATGAAATTGGCTAAAGGAATGAATCCTTTTAGATTAAAACGAAAAGCTGAAAGATACCATGAACCCGAAAAATACCAGGTCGGAAGATACATAAAAGACATAAAATTTGAAAAACAGGGCGAATCGGTGTGTATTGCGGTGGATTCTCCCGATAAATTATATGTTGTTAATCATGGCATCGTGACTCATAACACAACATCAGCAATAATTGCTGCATTAGAGTCGGAAGCAAAGAAAATTTTGATAGTTTGTCCGGCAAGTGTTAAAATTAATTGGAAAAGAGAGATAAAAAATTATACTGATCGTCCGGTGTTAATAGTCGAAGGTAGAAAATGGGGTTCTACATTTGATTTTTATATTATAAATTATGATATTCTTAAAAATTATCATACAACCAAGAAAAATGATGAAGAAAATGATATTAATTTAATACAAAAAGAAAATTTTGAACTTGTAATTGTAGACGAAGCACATTATCTTAGTAATCCATCAAGCCAACGGACAAAACTGATGAATGATATTCTTAAAAAAATACCAAAAGTATGGTTGTTAACTGGGACACCAATGACAAACAGGCCAATAAATTATTATAATCTTTTAAAAATTGTTAATTCTCCAGTTGCATTGAATTGGCAACATTACGTGAAGAGATATTGTAAAGGATTTCGTTTTAAGGCTCATGGTAGAACAATCTGGAATACTAGTGGTCATAGCAATTTGGATGAATTACGAGAAAGAACCAAAAATATTGTATTAAGAAGATTAAAAACTGAAATACCCGGATTACCAGAAAAAACAATTTCTCCTATTTTTCTAGAATTACAAAGTACTTTCTATAATGAAGAATTAGAGGAATTTATGAGGATAGCTGAAGATGAGAGAAAAAAAGAAAGCATTGCAATTACGATTAATCGTCTCGTCAAAGTTAGGCAAATAATTGCAAACGAAAAAATTCCATATACGTGTGAATTGATCGATAAATGTCTTGAATTAAATAAAAAGGTTATTGTTTTTACTAATTTTACATTACCTTTAGATATGTTGCATGAAAAATATCCTAGAAATTCAGTAATATACGATGGTAGGATGTCACCATCAAAACGTGATGTTGCTATAGATAAATTTCAAAATGATCCTAAGATTAAAATTTTAATTGGTAATATCATTGCGGCTGGTATTGGTATAAATTTAACAGCAGCAGAAGTTGTTATTATGAATGATTTATCTTTTGTACCATCACATCACAGTCAGGCTGAGGATAGAGCTTGTCGTCAGGGTCAGCAAAACAATGTTTTAATATATTATCCAATTTTTGAAAACACAATTGAACAAATTATCTATAACATTTTAATGAGAAAAAAAGATGTGATTGATCAAGTAATGGGTGACGGTGAATATTCTGAAAGTTTCGGAAAGGAACTCATGAAGGAATTGTTTTAATTTTTTCTAAACAATTCATTAAAATATTTGGGAGATTTTCATTATCAAAGTCAGGGATATTTAAGTAAACACTATTAGGGTCACCTTCCACATATTTTACATTAATTTCATCTTCTTCTTGAGATATAGTAAAATCGATACGTCTTTTGTTACATTCAATTAGAATCTCTTTTAAAATCTCTGAGTTTGTCATATAAACAAATATACGATTATTAAATAAAAATATCAAATATTTATAATAAAGAAATTAATAGCATGGCAACCACAGTAATTAATGCAGACGAACGGGAAAAACTTTTTACACAAGTTCTTCATCTTTTAGGTGTACCAGTTAGGGGTGTAGAACTAACTGAAGAGCAAATGGATTCACTTCTAGAGTTATCAATTGCAGAATATGAACAATATGTGAATGATTGGCTTATTGAATCACAATGGGCATCATTAGCTGGACTTGATATTGATTCACAATCACTAGCCAGGGCATTCACAACAAGAAGTTTAGATTATATGACACAATACACATATGCATATTCGAAAATTGTTGGTTTACAAGCCGGTGGTCCATATGTTTTACATAAAGATTATTTCGCACTATCTGCTAACACTCAAACATATGTAATACCAGCAGGAAGAGAAATTAATGAATTATTATGGTTTACCAGAGCCGAATTAACTGATTCAATTGTCGACCCATTCTTGGGTGGTTTTGGTGGTCTTGGTGGTGTTGGTTTCGGTGGCGTTGGTGGTTTTGCTCAAGTTGGTACGTCTGGTTCATATTTTATGTTACCAGCCTATGACCTTTTATTAAGAATGCAAGATAGAAACCTTAAAAACAGATTAATTGGTGGTGAATTAACATATAGAATAACAGCTCTTCCAACTGGCGAAAAACTAGTTCATTTATATAATACGCCAGGTGGACGGTTTGATTTTGGTTCGTTACGAAGTAACAATTACCATGTTTGGTATTGGTATTATGATACGACTGAAATGGATACATGTTTGGACAGAAATAATATGGATGATATTGTTAAATTACCATCAGATATTATGACAGATCGTCTTGTGTGGCATAAGTTAAATGGTCCATCACAAAACTGGGTGAGGAAGTATTTTATTGCTTATTGTAAAGAAACACTTGGTAGAATATGGGGTAAGTTTTCTGGTGAATTACAAGTTCCTGATAGTCAAGTTAGATTAGATTATCAATCATTATTGACTGAAGCAAGAGATGATAAAACCAAAGCGGTGGAAGAATTAATGTTAAGACTTGAAAGATTGCGTCCGGACAAAATGCTTGAAAGAAAGGCAAAAGAAGCTGAAAATTTGAATACAAGTCTTAAATATAGAGCAATGCCATATCCAATTCAAGTTATTTAAAAATTAGATAGACTTTTTTTGTTTTTTTTATTTTTTTTCTGTATATTTTTATAGACAAGACAAACTACGAACGTAAAATTCGTAAGATAATATGTCAAACTTAACATAATATACAATGAGTAAAGCAATTACACAGGAAGTTATCGAAAACTTTCTTCATGGAGAAGATTCCGAAAAATATATCGTAGCGATTGAATACGATTACAGATCAAACAGAATTTATAAAATAATACAAGACCCTGTAAAGGGAAAAATTGTTAAAACAGATACTTTTGTACCGTTTTTATGGGTTGGCGATCTAACTGGACTAGATTTTTATAAAAACAGTAAATCTTTACAAAAAAGAAAAATGGTTGAATATAGTATTATGATTAGTCCATTAGATACACATGGAAATGTTAGACTTGAAGCTGGTCTTCGTTATCTTGTTAAGTCATATAAAGGATATTCTGCTCTCATTAATTTTTTTAAACAAGGTGGTATTGATCCTTGGGGTGAAAAGTACAAACATTTATTTCAAATTCTTTCTGTGGAAGAACAATATCTTGTACAGAAAAAAAAGCGCTTATTTAAAGGTATTGAAGAGTATTCTGAGGTACATAAGATGGTGTTTGATATTGAAACAGAAGGTCTTGATCCTGAAATACATAAAATAAATCTAATTGGTGTTAAAGACAATCGTGGATTTCGTTTATTGATTAATGCTCATGGTGAAGATGGTGAAAAAAGATGTATAGAAACCTTTTTTAATGTTATTAGAGAAATAAATCCAACTATTATTGGTGGTCACAATTCAGCATCTTTCGACTTTCCATTCATTAAACGACGAATGGAAATAAACAAAATGAATGTTGATGAAATCACAAAAATTATATCAAATAATGGTTTAAGAATTAAAAAAGGTATATTAAAATTAGCGAGTGAAATTGAACCTTATGATCAATACAAATTGTGGGGTTTTAATGTTATAGATACATCACATTCTGTTCGTAGAGCACAGGCAATTAATTCCGAAATAAAATCATGGGGATTAAAGTATATAACCAAATATCTTGAAAAAGAAAAACCAAATCGAATTTATATTGATGGTGCCCATATTTCACGAATTTATTTAGGTAAGGATAGTTATTACGTAAATCCAAAATCTGGCGGTTGGAGAAAAATTGGAGATCCGGGTACTGAAAGATTACAAGAAAGATTTCCTGGTAAATATGAAATATGGTCGGGAAGAAAACTTGTTGAACAATATCTTGATGATGACTTATATGAAACAATGGTAGCCGACGACTCATTTAGCCAGTCAACATTTTTACTATCAAAATTAGTTCCTACGACATATGAAAGAGTAGCTACAATGGGTACGGCAACATTATGGAAAATCATTATGCTTGCTTGGTCTTATGATCATAATTTAGCATTACCAGAAAAAGGTGAAAAACGAAGTATTACTGGGGGGTTATCTCGATTATTAAAAGTCGGTTATTCAAAAAATATTGTAAAATTTGACTATAAATCTCTTTATCCTTCAATTCATATTGTATTTGATAATTTTCCTGATTGTGATGTTACTGGAGTACAAAAAGCATTGTTAGAATATTTTCTTAGAATACGTTTTCATTATAGACAACTCAATATTGAATATGAAAAAACAAATACAGAATTATCAGAATTTTATGATAGAAAACAATTACCTTTAAAAATTTTTATTAATGCATATTTTGGTTCTGTTTCAGCACCACTAGTTTTCTTATGGGGTGATATGGATAATGGTGAATTTACCACATGTACTGGTCGTCAGTTTCTTCGTATGATGATTATGTGGTTTATGAAGAAAAAATATGTACCGTTAGTTATGGATAGTGTTGAATTTGACACCCCTGTCTATCTGAAAGATTGTAATAATAATTTAGTTATTTTACCTATTTGTGATTTATTCAATGAAAACTCATATAATTCGAAATATATGAGTCCAGATAATTTAAGAGATTTTTCAAAAAAGGATTATGAAATTTTAACTAAAAATGGATGGAAAGAAATTAAGTATGTTTATCGTCATATGACAGATAAACCAATACATAAATTAGTTACAAAAGATAGATTAGTATGTTGTACATCAGATCATTCTGTATTTCAAAATGGAGAACAGATTAAACCCACGGAACTTTTAAGGGGTGATAAGATAGACATTATTGAAATACCCGTTTTAAAGTCTGAAAATTATATTACGGATAAGAACGCCAAATTAATTGGGTATTTTATTGGTGATGATACAATTGTTTATAGGGAAGGTAATTTTGCTCTTAATGATAATGACAAAGAAATTTTAAAAAAATATAAAGATTTCACAAAAGAAGAATATATTGAATTGTGTAAATGGTTTAATAAAAATTGCTACACATCATATAAACAAAAAATGATACCTAAAGAAATTTTAAATGGTACTGAAAAAATATTAAAAGCATTTATATCTGGGTATCACAATAATGACGTTTGGTATGACAATTTTAATATAACCCAAAAATCAAAAGTATGTATTGCAGCATTATCATATATTTTAAAACGACTACAGATTGAATATAATATCACTATACGAAAGAATAATTCGAACACACAGTCTTTAATTATTGGAAAAGATAAAAACAACACAATTAAAAGTCAAAAAACCAAAAGAAGGCCAAGCGAAATATGGTTTAATGAAATTTTACATAATGAAGAAAGATATGTTTATGATATATCAACTGAAGACGGAACTTTTGTTGGTGGAATTGGTGGTATCTTATTAAAAAATACTGATGGTGTAAACTTTTCGACACCTGATGATGTTAATTCACATGTTTATATCGGAAAAGGGTTAAATAGCTCCGTTGAAAAAGGAAAAGAGTATGTCGGCATCAATGCTGATATGGCCGAGTTTAATGATACATTTATGAGAGGTGTTATGGGGCTTGATATTGATTATTTATCACCTGCATGTATAAACATTGCAAGAAAAAATTATGCAATTAAATTAATAAAAAAAGGAAAAGAAAAAATAAAACTTACCGGCAATACAATTAAATCAAAAAAATTACCACAATATATTGAAGAATTTATAGATGAAGGATTTAGACTTTTATTAAATGGTGATGGTAAAGGTTTTATTAACTATTATTATGAATATTTTGAAAAAATCTATAATCAACAAATACCACTTTCAAAAATAGCAAACAAAGCTCGTGTAAAACAAAGTGTTGATGATTATAAAAAATATATAAAGAAAAAAACGAAATCTGGTTCATTAATGGCTCGACAAGCGCATATGGAACTTATAATGAAAGATGAATATCCGGCAACCCTTGGTGAAACAATTTACTATGTTAATAACGGACGAACAAAATCTTCTGGTGATGTTCAAAGGAAAACAAGATATGAAAAAAAATACACAAGAAAAGAATTAGAAGAATATTATCAGAAACATAAGAAAAAACCATCAACAATAACTGAAATTGAAATTAATTGTTATAGAATATCTGAATCTGACATTGCACTTTTTCCAGATAAAACTGGTGAATATAACGTTGCTCGTTATGTATCAACATTTAATAAACGTATACAACCATTACTTGTTGTATTTAAACCAGAAATACGAGATAGTATATTAATTGAAAAACCTGAAGACAGACAATATTTTACAGATCTTCAATGTGAACTTGACAGTGGTACACCTTTGAAAGAAAGCGGACAGGACAAGTTAGACGATGTCATGACATTATCTGATACTGAGGTGATATTCTGGAATAAAATAAATATGGATCCATTCTTTATGTATCCAGAAGGAACATTAGAATTGGTTGACGAATATTGGGTTAATTATAATAAAAAAGTATTAAAATCTGAAGTTAATAGTAAAAAGCTTAATGAAGATGAAATTATTGAAACCGATGGTAATGATTATGCATATCATGCCGAACCGACATAAACTTAAATAACATGAATAAAAAGTTTTTCGCGAATTGGAACAATTAATTTATTAGTATTATTGCCTTCTTCATCGGTAAATTGAATAATAAACTTTCCTTCAAATTTACCAGTAATAGATGTTTCTTCTTCAGAAAATTGATAGATTATATATAACTCATCGGTTGTTTGTTGATATTTTTTGGTTCTCAATGCCAATGAACATTGACCATTAAGAATAACCGGAAAACCATTTTTAACATCTGACATTTCAAATGTTATTTGTGAATTTACCAATAAATCATTGAATTGTGATTTGTCATTTTTACCATCATCAATTAATCTCATTTTGATTATCGGTTCACTCGCGCCTTGTCTTATATAAAAATCCATGTATGTTATTTTATTATAAATATATCTGAAAGATTTTATATTATAAGATGTAAAACATCTACACAATTATTATCAGAACATTCAGAAATATTAAAATTATTTTTTGTTATGGTAGTATATCGATTGCGAATGTCAATAAAATTCATTGGTGTTTCGAAATATGCTGCATATTTGATATTATAACAACAAATACTTTTGTATAAATCATTAGAACCGGTCACTCCACCACCAACAACATGTGTAAATGGTTGAAATCCTCTATCAGAAAGCACAACTTCTTCAAAATTCCTAACTTTAAATTTTGGAATATTTCGTAAATAAGGAATAACATCCATCTGATTGTCGGCAATTTGTAATAATCTTCCGTTAAAATATATTTTTAAAGTACCGAGTCTTTTATGTCTTTCCGATATCCATTTTTGATTTAATGTTTCAATCATTGTTTCATCAATGATTAGATCGTTCCATCCACCCTCATTTGATATTGCACATCCAGAATATTCGTAATATCTTTCAAATGTTATTGTTATATTAAAATCATTTTCAACACCGTTGATACATAAAGGATTAGCTGTTGTACCTGAATCAATATAATTTATTTGTTCATAACCGGACTCACCACAAAATCCCGAATACCTTGAAGCATACCAAGCGATTCTACCATCCGATGTAAATCCGAACCCAAGTCCATTATCCATAAAATTAGCCGGATCATATTCATCTCTAACACCGGTATAGAAAAATATTACATCATCCCAAGGCAAACCTTCTCTATTAAAAACAAGATCAAGCGTCCATCCCAGTGGTGGTCTTCGTGAAATAAATTCTGAACAATTATCTTCACCACCACCAGTATTTGTTATTGCAACCCAGGGAATGTTTGATTTAACTTGTTGCGTTGTGCAACAAGTTCCCGAAAAACCATTTAGAAGATCAACACATGAAATAATATCTGTTGTGAAACCGGAAATAATATCATTTTCGGTAAAGCCTGACAGTTGTGGATCAATAGAATATGTTGCACCAGAATAAAAATCGTCAATAACAAAATAGTGTGTTTCATCAGTTATACCAGTAAAGGTATATGTATCATTATTTAAAATTATATTTGAATATGTGTGTCCTGTTGTGTCGAAATGTGATGTAAAATTTTCATAGTTAAGAAGTAATGTTAAACCGGAGTACGTATAACCACTATCATTAATTGTATTATCGTATTCGATTAAACCAATACCATCATATTGACATAAATGACCATCAAAACTTTTTTCATATATAGGTTCTATTAATGTAGTATTATTAGGTTTTCCCAAAAATACACATTCACGATCATCATTTGCAAGAATGAAATCGTAATATTCTGATGAGTCTAATGTTATATCAATATTTATCCCACCACGATATAAAATATCCTGAGTATTCATATTTTAATAAATATCTCTAAATAGATTTCAAGGAAAAATTTTAGGTTATAAGGCCACTACTATTGAATATATTTGTATCTGGATTAGTTGTAGTAAAATATGTTATAGCGTCAGCAATTGTATTTATTCCGACTCCGCCAAATAATCTCGCAAAAATTATACATTCAGCATCACTATGAGCGATATGGATACTAGGTTCTTGCCGTGATGCTGTAATATGATAAATAGTATATCCTCCAACTGGTGCATCGATCCCATTCCAAAATCCTGTTATTGCGGTTGGTCCCCAATCCCCATCTCCGTTATAACCAAAAACCATATTTTTATTTCTTGTAGTATTAGGAATGTCAATTGTACTATATTTTACGACCCAATGACTATGTACGGTTCCTTGACTTTCTGTTGGCGTAAGTGTAGGCGTTCTAGAAGGTGTAAATGATATTGAAACACTTATTGATGGCGTTCTAGATGGCGTTTGAGAAAATGAAACACTTGGCGTTCTGGTTGGTGTTTGCGAAAATGAAATACTTGGTGTAATACTTGGCGTTCTACTGAATGATATACTCGGTGTAATAGTTGGTGTTTGTGAAAATGAAACACTTGGTGTTATGCTTGGCGTTCTACTGAATGAAATACTTGGAGTTACGATTGGAGTTCTGCTGAATGATACACTTGGAGTTATGCTTGGTGTTCTGCTAAATGATACACTTGGCGTTATACTTGGTGTTCTACTGAATGAAATACTTGGTGTTATAGATGGCGTTCTACTAAACGATATGCTCGGAGTTATAGATGGACTTTGAGAGAATGACACCGATGGAGTAATACTTGGAGTTCTACTGAACGATATGCTTGGAGTAATGCTTGGCGTTCGCGAAAACGAAATACTTGGCGTTATCGATGGAGTAACTGACGGAGATCCAAGTGGCCGTGTTTCTGATATTGTCGGTGTTATCGATGGTGTCTGAGAAAACGATATACTTGGAGTTATTGTAGGAGTTATAGATAACGTTTGTGAAATTGATATTGAAGGTGTAATACTTGGAGTTCTACTTAATGAAATACTTGGAGTAAATGATGGGCTCTGTGAGAATGAGACTGACGGAGTAACACTTGGTGTTCTGGAAAATGAGATACTTGGTGTAATAGTTGGTGACTGCGAAAATGATATACTCGGAGTTATAGATGGTGTTCTGCTGAACGATATACTTGGGGTAAAAGATATTGATGGTGAAAATGAAATACTCGGAGTTATGGATGGAGTTTGAGATAGTGAGATGGAAAAACTTATCGATGGCGTAATAGAAGGTGATTGTGAAAATGAAACACTTGGCGTTATGCTCGGCGTTCTACTGAATGAAATACTTGGAGTTATAGAAGGTGATTGTGAAAACGAAATACTCGGAGTTATAGAAGGTGATTGTGAAAACGAAATACTTGGAGTTATAGAAGGTGATTGTGAAAACGAAATACTTGGAGTAATAGAAGGTGTCCTTGATAATGATATGCTTGGAGTTATAGATGGGGTTCTGCTGAACGAAATACTTGGCGTTCTTGATGGCGTTCTTGAGAATGATATACTTGGAGTAATTGATGGGCTTTGCGAGAATGAAATACTAGGCGTTATAGAAGGTGTTTGTGAAAATGAAACACTTGGCGTTATGGTTGGAGTCTGAGAGAATGATATACTTGGTGTTACTGATGGTGATGGAGGCAGCGACGGTTTTAATGCAATTGCAAAAGCGTGTTTTTGAGTTGTGATTGATGCCGAGCAAGTAATGTCCATATTGCCCGTGTTTCCACTACTACTCCAAATCATCGAGCCATTGGTTAGTGATATGTCAGGAGTCTTGTGCCCCTGATCAGCATCCTCAACCCAATCTGTTGTTGGAGCAGAAGGTTTAGTAAATGTACGAACACTTGTGCTGTAAACCGCACCAAAATACACCAAAGGAGAATTCAGATCTGGCACATTCATTGAAGCTGCTCTAACTACTGTGCCAGCCGTGGCATATAATGTATTAGAAATGGCGGTTATATCAGAAATGCTAGTGACATCAAAATCGCCAGAAGTATATGCAATATTAAGAGCATAGTACCTACAAGATTTATTTAATGACCAAGTATAGTTAGTACCTTCCCCTGAAGCGATTTTATAATAAAGAAACCAACTACTACTACTAGTTGCAGCACTACAGATAAACTCCCAGCCACTTGGAACACTATCGACAGTTGGTGGTGTTGCGACATATGTTGCCAAATACATAAACATAATATCACCATCAGCAACAGAAGTTGCTTTATTTATGGTAAAATTAAATGGTGATGTGAGGGAAGATCCTCTAGCATATGTTTCTTCTCTTGCTGTAAAGGCCATTTTATCTTATAATTCAGTAGTTTTTATAAATAGAACAATTTGGTTATTCATATTTCATAAATATCATTCAACATCTTTCGTATGATTAGATATTTATATAAAAACTATAATAATGGATAATTTTGTAAAACAAATTATTGAAGAAACATTCGCTTCAAAAAAACAGCAACGATATTTTTATGCGAAGGCAAATGATCCTAAATTACCATCTAAAG
>ERZ1026792.50-NODE-50-length-138550-cov-5.644235_pt1 | contig 138550 bp, 114 predicted proteins | sample MGYA00520884_ERZ1026792 | MGnify/ENA primary metagenome ERZ1026792 (study PRJEB33270, sample SAMEA104284473) | anaerobic digester metagenome | biome: Anaerobic digester microbiome; feature: mesophilic sludge digester; material: Anaerobic digester biomass | place...
AGTCGAGGGCCCGCCGACGACGGCTCCGCAGCCCAAGGCCGTCGAGGTCGCGCCGGAAAAGACCGAGCCGCCTCCGTCGGCCGAAGCTCCGCCCCAGGCCGGGAAAACCCCGCCGGCGGCCGCCCCCGTCCTCCCGCCGGCTGCGGTCGTTTCCTCCGCCGGCGACTTCTGGTCGCGGCTGGCCGGCCGGTTCGAGATCAGCGTCCATTTTTCCGATTGGACGGTCAGCCCGGTGACCAGCCTTTTTGAAAGCGCCCTGAAGGATGAATTCGGGGAAGCGATCCAGACGGCGATCAACCGGGAGCTCAACCGCCGGTATCCTTTCCTGATCAAAGGCCCGTTCTCCTCGGACCTGGCCCTCGACTCCGAGGGTTCGAATTTCGGCTTCGAGCTGCGGTATTATGCCCGGGGCCGGGCCGGAACGTTCAGCCTGGGCCTGGGATTTGAAAAAACGAACATCGCCTTCAGCGCGAGCGGGACGGCCCGGCAGGAATACGCGCCGGCCGGCGTGGCCGAGGCCGCGGCCTCGGCCAAAATCGAGACCAAGCCGTTCGCCACCCACCTCAGCTTCCGCTGGGAAATCGGCTCGCCGGCGGCCCGGGTGAAGCCGTTCGTCACGTTCGGCCTTGGCTTGGCCCCTCTCGACGGAACGTTCGAATATTCTTATCTCGGGACTTATTCCTATGCGGGATACCAAGAGAGCATTCAGGACGCGGCCAAAAAGGATTTCAAGGCGCTTTCGGAGGACATCGATTTCGACATCCCCGACCTGATCGTCTTTCTTCAAATGGATATTGGGTTGAAGATCGAGATTTTCAGAGGATTGTTCCTCACGGGCCAAGCCGGCCTCTGGAACGGGTTTCATCTCCGGGGCGGAATCGGCTACCGGTTTTGATCTTTCGGGGAACCCGCGCCCCGTGAATTCTTCTCTCCCGGCAGGAAAAATCATTTCCCTTTTCCAAACGCGGCCGCGGGCGGCGGACAGCCTTGCATAAAGCGTTTTGACCGCCGGTGAGGCGCGGAAATCACACGGAAAAAATCCGAAGGCAAAGAAGACGTCCGTCGGCTTGTTGAGCCCGCGACGGGCGGCGTTGCCGGCGCTTGTCATGATCTGGGTCAGAGACATGGTGGACGATCTCTCATATCCGACCTGTCGCCGCTTTCATATCCCCCCGACGACTTTCCACAAGCGGCCGGGGCGGTTCGATCCCGATGATCTAACGACCTTGGAGGACGAGTCGAAGCGGCCCCATCAGGCTCTGGGCTCTCTAACCCCCTTGGAACGGTGCCGCCGGAAATATCAATCCCCCATACCCCGGGAGGGGCCCGCCATGAAGTGCCCCGGTACGCGTCACTGTGTTCCGGGACGAATTGCGCTATAATGAACGCGGCCGTGCACGACGGGGAGCTAGCGGTGCCCTGTAGCCCACAACCCGCTCCAGTGGGGTCGATGCCCGCGCCGAGGCGAGACTCTGTCCGGCCGGACTTTCGTGGACGGTGCTGAAGGCCGGAGCGCCGAGCAAAGGGCGGCCTGCCAACCCCGCCAGGGCCGGAAGGCAGCAGCGGTAACAGGAAGGCCCTTGTGTGTCGGTCCACTCCGCCGGAGCCGTTTATGCAATGGACGCGGGGAGAGTCGTCGTCGGAGCCGGGCGCACGGCTTTTTATTTCCCGGCGCTTTTTTGCCGGAGGCCGCCGCGGCCGGGGCCGCGGCGGGGCGTCAAAGGGGGGATTGCCCCGCCGGAAAGGCGCGGCTATAATTGTAAACAAGCAAGGACCACGGGCACCATCAAAAAGGAGGAGATCCCATGAAAACGAAAAAAACCGCCGTTTTGATCCTCGCCGTATCTTTTCTTCTCGCCGGGGCGGTCTTCATCCGCGCCCAGGAAGAAGAAACGGATGTCGAGGGCGCCAAAGACCATCCGCTCTTGTCGCGGATGAAAAATTTTTTCATTTCTGATTATTCCGCCCGATACGACGAGCACGAGTTTTACATCAGCGAGTCCGATTCGAAAACCGTCGAGGGAGACCGGACCCGCATTGACTACCAGCTCAAGGAGGGCGCCCCGCAGCCCAGCCCGCTGCAAATCAAGCGCAACTATGCCAACGCTATGAAAACGCTCGGGGCGAAGCTTCTTCATGAGGACGAGGATTACGCCTGCTGGACGCTGGTCAAGGGCGGTCAGGAGATCTGGATCGATGTTCAGGTATATAACGACGGCTGGAACTATGAGCTGAACATCATCCAGATCGCGGCCATGGTCCAGGAAGTCACGGCCAACGAGATGCTGGATGCTTTGAACAAGGACGGATTCATCGCCCTCTACATCAATTTCGACACCGGCAAATATGACCTCAAGCCCGAGTCGCAGGGGACCATCGACCAGATCATCGCCCTCCTCGCCGACAACGCCGACCTCAACGTGAGCATTGAGGGCCATACCGACAACGTCGGCCAGCCCGCGGCCAACAAGACTCTCTCCGAGCAGCGGGCCCGGGCCGTCCGGGACGCCGTCGTCAAGGGCGGAGTGAGCGCCTCCCGCGTGGATGCCGTCGGCTGGGGCCAGGAACGGCCCGTCGCCGACAACCGGAGCGAGGACGGCCGGGCGAAAAACCGCCGGGTTGAGATCGTCAAGAAATAAGTCGACGGCGGGGACGCCGCCCCGTCGGGGGGAAGCGTCCCCGCTTTTTTATTCTCGGGCTAGAGCGGCCGGGTCGTCGGCGGCCGTCATTCCCCGCAGGCGGAAGGAATACGCGTACTCCTTCGCCGCCAGCCGGTACTGCGGGTGCTCCCGGGCGCCCCAGGATGTGTCTCCGCCGACTCCCATCTGCCCGTAATCCAAATTCAGACAGACATAATCCCGCTTCGGGATTTCCTGCGGATGCTTCTGGCCGCGCTTCTCCTGGGTCAAGTCCTCGGCTGTGTAGGGGAGGGCGCTGAAATCGAATTGGGGGTAGCCGGCGATCAGCAACCCGTCGCCGGTTCGGTCGGCCAGCAAAGCCCAGCGGCAATCCGTCCGGTTGCCGTATTCCTGGATGCTGACGTAGGGGATGAGGGTTTCGAATACGGACGCGCCGTAAGTGCCGACGAAGGCCGATGTTTTCCGGTCGGCGTAGCTTTCGTGCGGTCCCCGCCCGAACCAGCGGACGTGGGCGAATTCCCGGGGAAGGGTCATCTTCATCCCGAGACGCGGCATCTCGGGCAGGCCTTCTTTCTCCGGGACGAAGTGAACCGAGACGATGATCTCGGCCGTGCCGAGGACGCGGTAGGTGACCCTGTATTTCGCCGGGACGTCCGTGAGCGCGTATCGAGCCTCGATCCGGACGGCCGACGGGCTTTCCGCCCTGGCTTCGAAGCCCTCCAGGACGCGGTGATCGCCCGCCTTCCGCCAGATCCCGTGACGCTCCGGGAAGCCGTTGCCGAAATCGTTGTCTGTTGGAGCGCGCCAGAAATGCGGCTCAAGCCCGGTCCGGACAAACTCCTTGCCCCGAAAGACATAGGACGTCAGCACCCCGGTCGTCCGGTCGAACGACGCCGAGAAGCCGGAGCCGCCGACGGTGACCTTCGTCCCGTCCTGTCCGAGGGTCACCGGCCGCATGTCCGCCGCCTTGACCGCCGGGCCGGGACGGACGAGCCCGACGGGGAATTGCCCGGCCGCGGCGACATGTCCCCGCGGAATGAGCGGTTCGTCCCGGGCGTATTCCGCCCGGACGTTGAGAAAATATTCCCTTCCCGGAACGATTCCTACCGCCGGCATCTCGAGCGGAAAGACCGCGCTTCCGCCCGGCCGGATCGCCGGATTCGGGAATTCGCCCGCGGCGACAGGCGGCGCGCCCGTCTCTCCGCTTGCCAGCTCCCACCGGATGACGAACCCGTCCAGGCCGCGGAAGGCATAGCCGTTTCGGACTTCCAGCGCCGTCCGTCCGTCCGCCGTCTCCGTTTTCCGGAACGCGATGGACTGGTAGACCTTCTTCACTTCCCACAGTCCGGGATGGGGCTCCCGTTCCGAATTGACCAGGCCGTTGCAGCAGAAATTGCGCGATGTCGGGATCTCCGGCGGCCCGAAATCCCCCCCGTAGGCGTAATACGTCCGGCCGTTCGGGTCCTTGGTCTCGATGCTCTGATCGACCCAGTCCCAGATGAAGGCGCCCTGGAGGTTCGGATATTTTTCGATCACGTCCCAGTAGTCCTGGAGATTGCCGTTGGAATTGCCCATGGCGTGGGAGTATTCGCACAGGATCAAGGGGCGCGTCTGCTTTTTCAGGCCGTAGGCCTCGATCGTCTCGATCCGGGCGTACATCGGGCAGACGATGTCGGTGTGGGGCCGCGTCCCGGCCGGCTCATATTGGACCGGCCGCGACGGGTCGCGCCCGTGAATCCAGGCCGACGTCGCCTCGAAGTTGAGGCCGTCGCCGGCCTCGTTGCCCAGCGACCAGATGATGACCGAGGCATGATTCTTGTCCCGCTCGACCATCCGGATCGTCCGGTCGAGATGGGCGGGGCCCCATTCCGGCTTGTGGGCCAGGCTTTCCGGGCCGTCGCCCATGCCGTGGCTTTCGATGTTGGCCTCGTCGATCACGTAAAGCCCGTAGGCGTCGCAGAGGTCGTACCAGAGCGGATCGTCCGGGTAATGGCAGGTCCGGACGGCGTTGATGTTGAACTGCTTCATCAGGCGGATGTCCCGAATCATGGACTCCTCGGAAACCACGTGGGCCGTCCGCGGGTCGTGTTCATGGCGGTTGACGCCCTTGAGATAGACCGGCGCGCCGTTGATTAAAAGACGCCCGTCGACGATCTCGACGTTCCGGAAGCCGACCCGGGTGCTCGTCGCCTCCAGGGTCCGCCCGGAGGCGTCTTTGAGGGCCAGGACGACGGTGTAGAGATTGGGCGTCTCGGCCGTCCAGAGCCGCGGGGCGGTTACGTTGCGGGCGATCCGGGCGATCGCCGTTTCTTTTCCCCGGGCCGTCGTCACCGGGGCGCCGGCGGAGAAGACTGTCCTGCCTTGGCCGTCAAGGAGGGTGATTTCGACCGTGGAGAGGCCGCCGGCCCCTCCCGGCCGGCCGGTCACCTCGACCGAGACGTCGAGGAAGCCGTTCCGGCCGTCGGCCGTCAGGTCCGCCCGAGCCCAGAAATCGCGGATCCGGACCCGGGGCCGGGCGAGCAGATCGACGTCCCGCTCGATCCCGCTGATCCGCCAGAAATCCTGGCACTCGAGGTAGGAGCCGTCCGACCAGCGGAAAACCTGCAGGGCGACCTCGTTGTCTCCCTCCTTGAGGAAACGGGTGATGTTCCATTCGGCCGGCGTCTTGGCGTCCTCGCTGTACCCGGCGTATCGGCCGTTGACCCAGACGTAGAAGGCGGATTTGACCGCGCCGAAATACAGGAAGACGTCCCGGTCCTTCCAGTCGGCCGGAACGCTGAAGGTTTTCTTGTAACAGCCGACGGGATTGTTGTCGGCTGGAAGATTGGGCGGATCGGGCGTCTCGCCGGCCTTGAGCCATTCATAATCCGTGTCGAGGTAGATCGGCACTCCGTATCCCTGGAATTCCCAGTTGGAGGGGACGGCGATCCCCTTCCAGCCGCTGGCGTCGAAGCCCGGCTTGAAGAACCCGGCCGGAACGTCGGCCGGCTTCGGCACCCAGTGGAATTTCCACGGGCCGTTGAAGCAGCGGCGGCGGGCGGAGGCGTCCTTGTCGTTCTCGAGGGCCGCGGCTTCATCGGGATAGGGAATGAAGAAAGACCGCGGCGCTTCCTTGCCCGCCCCGACGATCCGCGGATTTTTCCATTCCTCGCCGGTCGGGCCCTTGAGATCCTGGGCGGCCGCGGCGGCCGCGAAAACGGCGGCCAGGGCCAGAGCGAGCGGCGCGAGCATCACATTCCGGAGCTTTTCCATATCTGCCTCCATTTCCTTCGGGGGCGCGGCCTCCGCCGTTAGGGACGGCTCGTGCTTAACCCGGTCATTGTTCATGCCGATGACGGCTGGAACGGGTATCGTCCGGACAAGGCTTTTTTCGAAGCCGGTTCGGAAAAACGTCCTCTTCCTCCGGCGTCGATCGGCCTCGACCGGACGAGAATTGTTTTTTTTATTTTTATTTTTTGACAGGATCCGTCGTTCCCGGTTTTTCTCATGAAGAAGGGTGTCAATCGAATGAACCGGTAAATCAATTAAGAGGATGAGAGCCGCGTCCTCAAATCCGAAACCAGGGCTTCGATTTCGGGCTTGGCCGGCTCGGGCAAGGGGAGAAGCGGCCGGCGGACCGGTCCCCCGTAAAAGCCTTGGATGTCCATGGCGTATTTCAAGCCCGGAAGGCCGTACGTCTCCATGGCGGCCTTGTTCAGCGGGGTCACGTCGAGCTGCCGTTGGGCGGACTCGTCGATCCGGCCTTCCTTGAAGAGGCGATAAATGTCCAAGCAGGCGGCCGGGGCGGCGTTGGCCACGGCCAGGATCGCCCCGGAGGCCCCCATGACCAGGGCCGGCAGAACGACGAATCCCGAGCCGACCAGGCAGGAAAAATCCTCCGGAACATGAGGGATGATTTTTCCCAGGTAGGAGAGGATGCCCGAGCTTTCCTTGAGGCCGGCGATGTTCGGGTGGGTCGACAGCTCGATCAGAAGCTCGGGATCGATCGTCACCCCGGTGTTCTGGGGGATGTTGTAGACGATCACCGGAGTTTTAGCCCCGTCGGCCACCGCGAGATAATGGCCGCGAAGGACGTCCCGGCTCATTTTCGCCTTGTAATAACAAGGCGGCCGGACGAGGGCGGCGTCGGCCCCGGCCGCGGCCATCCGGTTGGTGAAGGCGATCGTCAGCTTCGTGGATTCCTGCCCCGTGCCGGCGATCACCAGCTTGTCCGGCGCGGCGGTTTCCCGGGCCGCCCGGATCAGCCTCTCCGACTCGTCGTTGGAGAGAAGGACGCACTCGCCCGTCGAACCGAGGACGACGTAGCCCGAGAGGTCGAAGGCGTTGAATTTCGCGATGTTCTCACGGAAGCGGGGGACGGCGAGGTCTTCGCCGTCGAACGGGGTGGTGAGGGCGGGGAAGATCCCTTGGAATTTCTTGCTCATCGGTGTTGTCCTCGTCGGCGGGGGATTCGGACCGGCGGCTTTCCCGCTCGGCCCTCCGCAAATCGGCTTCATCGAAGCCGAAATAATGACCCACTTCATGGATGACCGTCGACCGGACCTCGTCGCGGATTTCATCCTCCGTCCCGGCCCAGCGCTCGAGCGGCTTCTGGAAGATGAGGATGACGTCGGGCGGGATGTTGCCGTAATAGGAGCCGCGCTTGTCCAGGGGGATCCCGTGGTAGAGGCCGAAAAGCTCCCAGGGCGACCGCAGGCCCATGTCCTCGACGATCTCGGCGGAGGGAAAATCCTCCACCAGCACGGCCACGTTCTCGATTTTCTCGCGGAAGCTCCGGGGCAAGCCGTCGATCGCTTCGGCGACGAGCTTTTGGAACCGCTCCCGGGACAAGGTGATCATGATGGGGCCGATTTTTCTATCATAGGGGATTGAGCGGCGGGGGTCAATGAGGATCGCGCCTGTCTCCCGGCGGGATCTCCGGTCGAAATATTATTCCTTGTCCGAAATTGGTATAATTCCGCCATGCTGGATCCTAAATTCGTTCTCGAAAACGCCGGTCTGGTCATGGACAAGTGCGCCCAGCGCGGCGTCCGGATCGACCTCTCGGAATTCCTCCGCCTGTCCGAGGCCAGGAAGGAGACCTTGCGCGAGGTCGAGGATCTGCGGTCCCGCCGGAACAAGGCCTCCGAGGAAGTCGCCGGCCTCAAGCGGTCCGGCCGGGACGCGGCCGCCCTGATCGCCGAGACCAAGCTCGTCGGAGAGCGGATCAAAACCCTCGAGGACGGGCTGAAGCCGCTGGAGGAGAGGATCCGGACGACCCTCCTCAATATCCCCAACCTGCCCGACGAGTCCGTGCCCGTCGGGGCGGACGCCTCGGGCAACGTCGAGGTCCGGCGGGCCGGCGAGCCCCGGGAGTTCGATTTCGAGCCGCTGGCCCACTGGGATCTCGGAACGGGCCTTGGGATCCTCGATTTCGACCGGGCGGCCAAGATCGCCGGGTCGCGCTTCACGGTCTCCCTGGCCGCGGCCGCCCGGATGGAACGGGCCCTGATCAATTTCATGCTCGACATCCACACCCGGGAACGGGGCTTCACTGAGATCCTCCCGCCGTTCATCGCCAACGAAGCGAGCCTGACGGGGACCGGCAACCTTCCGAAATTCGCCGCGGACCTCTTCAAGCTGGAGGACTATCCGTGGTATCTCGTCCCGACGGCCGAGGTCCCGCTGACGAACCTCCACCGCGACGAGATCCTGGACGGAGCGGCCTTGCCCGAGCGGTTGGCCGCCTACACGCCCTGTTTCCGGTCCGAGGCGGGCTCCTACGGCAAAGACATCCGCGGCCTGGTCCGCCAGCACCAGTTCAACAAGGTCGAGATGATGGTCTTCTCGCTCCCGGAAAATTCCATGGACGAGCTCGAATCCATGACCGCGGGGGCCGAGGAAGTCCTCAAGCGCCTCGGCCTGACCTACCGGGTCGTAGCCCTTTGCACCGGGGACATGGGATTCGCCAGCCGCAAGACTTATGACCTCGAAGTCTGGATGCCGTCCCGCCGGGGCTTCATGGAGATTTCCTCCTGTTCCAACTGCGGCGATTTCCAGGCCCGCCGGTCGAACATCCGCTTCCGCCGGGACCCCAAAGCCAAGCCGGAGTTCGTCCACACGTTGAACGGGTCCGGACTGGCCGTCGGCCGGACGGTGGCCGCGATCCTCGAGAACTTCCAGCAGGACGGCGGATCGATCGACGTCCCCCAGGCCCTCCGCCCGTATATGAGCGGCCTCACCCGGATCGCCCGATCATAAAACGCCTCTCAAAAGGAGAGGGGAAGCTCTTTTCGCCGGGATTCCCTTCCTCCGCGGATCGATATATGGAGGGATGGCCGAGTGGTTGAAGGCGGCGGTCTTGAAAACCGCTACCCGGTATCCCCGGGTCGGGGGTTCGAATCCCCCTCCTTCCGCATCTTGATCGCCGAGAGAAGCCGGCCAACCGGTTTTCCGGCCATCCCCTCTAAGGCCGGAAAACCGGAGGCAAGCGGAAATCCCCCCGGAAGGGTTTCCTTTCGCTTTCCGATTCTGGTAAGATACGCCCGAATGCAGGAAATGACGAGAGCGCGCCCTCGTTTTTTTCTTTTTTGGATTGTCTTTTTTTATGTCCTCCTTGCCTTTCCGGCCGAGGCCAGCCTCATCCGCGTGCCTGAGGATTATTCGTCTATTAAAATGGCGGTGAGCGTTTCAAGCGACGGGGACATCATCGATGTCGGCGACGGCTTTTATTTCGAGAAGGACATCGTCATCGACCGATGCGTCTCCCTCCGGTCGCGGCGGCTGTTCGGAGCGGTGATCTCCGGCTCCGACAACGAAGACTCGAATTCCGCCGTGCTTTGGGTGCGGTCGGAATGCGAGATTTCGGGTTTCATCATCAAGAACTGTTATCATGGAATCCGCCAGCGGGGCAGCTTGGACGCGGACTGGAAAGCGATCGACCTGGGTTTTATGGACTGCACATATGGAATTTCAATCGATGATCGTACCGGCCGGGTCGGGTCGGTCGAAGTCCGAAACGTTATTTTTGATCGAGGCCTAACGGCCCTCGCGATCAACGACGGCCGGGCCATCGACGCCCGGCGCGTTTTCATCTCGCGCGCCCGCCAGGCCGTATCGGCGTTTGATTACGACCGCTGCTTTTTAGATGAGATCATTTTATGGAATGTTTTCTTTTTCTTTGATCCGATATGTAAGGATAACAATCTCATTCAATCAGGGCCTTCGATTTTTAAATTCCATTCTTGGGACCCGCCTCTCCTCTTGAATGAGATGAGCCGCCGGTTTGACGGCTTGTTCGCTCGTTCTCCCAAGCCCGGAGCGAGGGACGAGGACAATCGCCGGCGGAAAGCCGTCCTGGCGGTCGTCCTGGGCGAATCGTTTCTCGAGGCCGGAGATCCCCGCACGGCGACCCGCCGTTTTCAGGAGGCGGCGATCCTGACGAGCCGGGACGAAGTGGCGGAAATCCAATGGCGCATCCCCTGGGGGATGGCCCGGGCGGCGGAAGCCGCGGGGGATGGAAAGCGGGCCGTCGGCCATTATCGCAAGGCCGTCGCCGAGGTCGACCGGATCGGCCTCGGGATTCCGCTGCCGGACCTGCTGGCCGATTTCCGGCGGGAAAAAATCGATCTTTACGACGCTTTCATCAAGTGCTTGGTCGCGGCCGAGGCGAGGGAGCCCGGCCTGGGATGGGCCGAGGAGGCCTTTGACGTCGCCGAACAATCGAAAGCCCGGAGCCTGCTATCGAGCCTCCTGGCGTTCGGAGAAGGCGTCGAGAACGCCGGCCGCGAGGCCCGTAAAAAGGCCGATCTCCTGGCCTTCCGCTTGAGCCGCTGCCAGCTCGAGCTCCAGGATCCCGACCTCCCGCCGGAGCGGAGGACGGCCCTCCTGGAGAAGTTGAAGCGGATCGAGGCCGAGCGACACAACTTCTTCCTCCAGCTCGGCCGGCTCCTGCCGCCGGAACCGCGCGGAACGTTCATCGACACCCTGTCTTTGGACCAGGTCAAGCACGGCCTTCTCGGTCCCGCCGACGCCCTGGTCGAATACATCGTCGGAAAGACGGCCTCTTACGCCTTCCTGGTGACCCCGAACGGATTCGATGTCGCCGTTTTGCCTCCGGAGTTCCAGCTGAAAGCGCTGGTCGAAGGCTACCTCGAGTTTCTCACCTTTCCCGCGGAAAGCGAATTCCGGGGGTGGAGCGGAGGCCATCGGCTGTGGGAAATTCTGCTCGGTCCGTTCGAGGATCGCCTGGGCTCGATCGACGCCTTGATCATCAGTCCGGACGGCCCGCTCCATCACCTCCCCTTCGAGACGCTCGTTTCCGACCCGGTCCGGCGGCGATTCGCCGTCGAGAGCCATGAATTCCGCTACGGCCACTCCGCATCTTCGCTGGAGAGACTCCGGCGGCGCGCGCTTCCTTCCGCGCGGCCGATGGATTTTCTCGGGGTGGCGGCGACATCCCGCATCCCGGCGATCAGCTTCGAAACCGGCAAACGGATCAATTTCCCCGCCCTGCCCAACACGGCCCGGGAGATCCAAAAAATAGGAAGGCTTTTTCCCCCGGAGAGGACGACGATTCTGGCCGGCGCCGAAGACCTGGAGGCGGCTTTCAAGGCGGCCTCTCTCGATGCCTACGGAATCATCCACTTCGCCGCCCACGGGTGGATCGACGACGAGGAGTGGATGCGAAGCGCCCTTCTCCTCGGGACGGACGGCTCGGGAGGCGAGGACGGTTTTCTCCAGCCGGCCGAGATCCGGCGGCTGCCGCTTCGGGCGGACCTGGTCGTCCTTTCGGGATGCGAGACGGCCGGGGGACGCTTGGAAAGAGGCGAGGGGATCCGGGGCCTGGCCCAGGCTTTTCTAAAAGCCGGAGCCCGGTCCCTGGTCATCAGCCAATGGTCGATCGAGGACCGGGTGGCGGTCGATTTCATGGAGGCTTTTTACCGGGGAGTGGCGAAAGGCTATTCTTATGCCTCGGCCTTGCGGCGGGCTAAGCTCGCGTTCTTGGAGTCAACGCGCCGGCATCCGTATTATTGGGCGCCTTTTGTCTGCCTCGGCCCGTAGGATCTTATTTTCCTTGGTAGGCGAAGACCGCCTCGGACCGGGCGATAAACTTTGTCATATCATCAAAGGCTTCTACGGTCCAAATGTATGTCTTTCCGGGGACGATCCTTGTCGCGAGCTTTTCCATGTGGAGGACATAGAGGGCGGTTTTCAGGGAGGTCTTCGGCACAATGTCGTTCAAGCTATCGTCGATTAAGCGGAACCAATAATTTTCCCCGCCTGGAGGAGTCTCCCAGCGAAACAGAATCGTCTTGCCGTCGGAAAGGACCAGCGGGCGGCGCAGCGTCATGGCCTCTCCTCCGGCCGAGCGGACGACCCGGATCGGAGCGCGCGAGGAAAAAACGGAATATGTGACGGCCCCGGCCGCGGCGAAAAGAAGCGCGGCCGCGGCCCAAGCCCGCGTCCGGCGCGGAAAGCGGCCAAGAGCGGACGTCTGCCGCCCGCGGGCGAGGCGGGCTTCGCGACGGCTCCGCCGGACGAGATTCCGGAAATCGCGCTTCCTGGCCCGGACGTCCTGTCGGATCTCGTCCAAAACCTCGATTTTCGCCCGGCATTCCGGACAAACGAGGAGGTGGTCGATCAGGGATTCCCGCTCCCCGTCCGAAAGCTCATTCCGGAAGAACTTCGCCAGCGTCTCCGGACTCGGACACGGGGACCATCCGCCGTTCGACTTCCTCTTTTCGTGATGCGCTTTGTTCATTGTCTTCCAATGCTGAGGCGAGGCAGAATTTCCGCAGCTCCTTGATGCTTCGGTATAAAAGATGCCGGACCTTGGGCACTGTCCAACCCAAGTGAGCGGCCGTTTTCTCCAGATCCATTCCCGCCAGATGGCATTTAACGACCAGCCGGCGCTTCTGGGAAAGTCTTCCGACCAGAATGTCCAGAAGCTCCCGGCGTTCCATTTCCTCAAAAGCCGGATCCGCGGACTTCCAGCCTGGAACCGGTCCGTTCGCGCCGCCGCCGTGGTCATCGAGAGAGACCGCCTTTAATTTGTCCCCAATAACAGCCAGGGTTGTCGTAAAAACAACCTTCCACAAATAAGACTCTAAACGGTCGATTTTTTTCCCGCTTGTGAGCATTTTCCATATTTTGAATTGGACTTCCTGAAGGACATCTTCCCGGTCGGCGAAGGAAATGTCGGGAAACTTCCGGGCGACGATGGTCCGGACGGACTGGTCGATTTCGGCGATCAGCCGTTCGGTCCAGATTCGTCCGCCGGATTTCATATCGCCGAATGCTGCCTTTTCCGGATGTTCACGGGAATTTCATCTGCCTTCGGCCGTTTATGTTAGCTAAATTAAGGATTTTTATCAATTCGTGAAAATCGGGGAATCTAAAACGCGAAGTTCTTTTGTCTAACACATTTATAATAATCAATTAACATGATCGAGAGATCCCCCGCGCATTTTAGACGCGGGAAAAAATTCCTCGATTTGCGGTCTTATTAATCTTACGCCCGCAATCAGCAAAACGGGTTAGGGGGACTTGGGTGGGGGGACTCTCCAGCCAATAAAGAGAGGAGAAGATCGTCGCGAAGAGAGAGGAAAGGAGAGGAAAAAAGAAGGATTAGTCGTGCAAGGGAACCCGGAGGTCGATCGTCCGGATTCCCTTGACCGCCCGGTCGGAAAAAAAATCTCCGGCCGGGAAAAGCGCGAAACCGCCGGATTTGCCGCTGTTGTTTTCCTTAGCCATCAATAAAATCTCCCGAAAGTCATTTCGGTCGGCGATCTCGGCCAGGGAAAAGGCCGCCCGGTAGCCGTCGGAGGCGATGACCGCGACCAATCCTTCCCTCATCGCCCGATCAGCCGCGGGGTATTTGCCGGACAGAACTTCCCGGAGCGCAACCCCCCGGAATGTTTCAATCCCCAGAAACCCTTTGCCCCGGCCGTAGAAAACCGCCGGGTATTCATAAGCGGCGCTTTTTTCCGGCAGCCGGCTCAATTCCCCGATCAGAACGCCGTTGAGACAGAGGCGCAACTTCGTCTTCGATGAGGCCTCCCCCTTGCCGTCCGCGATTCCGGACATCCCCATGTCCAGCGACCGGATCGTGATCCGGGAGGGGCGGGAGATGTTTCGGATCGAGAGGAGATCCGAGCCGGCGACCAGCTTGCTTTCCGAGGGCAGGGGCCAGAGATCCTTGGTCAGCGAGGGGACGAGCCGGGAGACGGCCGTCGCCAGGATGATCCGGTGCCGGTCGGCCGGATAATAGATCTCGCCCCAGGAGAAGACGGCTTTTTCACCCGCCTCATTCGCGACTTCGACATACACGTCGATGATGCGGGAATACTCCCCGGAGTTCTTTTTTTCGACCGTGACCCGGTCGAGGATGTCGGCCAGGGAATAGCCGTCATAGCGGTACGCGCCGAGGAAAACGAGGCGGCCGTCATCCCCCCGAACCGCTTCCTTGGCCGCCATGCTCCGCAGCGGCAGGGAGGCCAGGACGACGGACGTTTCGCGCCCGACCTCGCCGCCGACGAGGACGGCTTCGGGATGGTTCAAGGGGACCGCCGGCGTGTCGTCGAAAAGGTCATTCGTTTGGGCGCCCAGGGGAAGAGCCGCAAGGAGAACCGCGAGAACCGGGCCGGCGATCGCTCTTTTCATTTTTATTCCTCCGCCCCATCCTACGTTCCGCGACCGCGGTTTGCAAGCCGCGTTTTCCGGAAAGCCCGATTCCGGCTATACTATCCGTCCGGAGGCGGGATGAGCACGGCTGTCTTCTTCTCGGAGGGTGGTTTTTCATGTCTGCGCCTCGCCTTGCCCGGGAATTGGTCCCGGCCCCAACCTCCATTGAGCGGGCGGAAAGGACATCCTCGGGGAGAACGCGAATGAGTCGAAACAATTCCGGGCGGCTGATCTCCGCGGTCGTGTGTTTCCTGGGGGCGTTGACGGCTTGCCGGGCCGCCGGTCCGGCCGGGCGGACGGTCGATGTCGGCGGCCATCGGCTGTATTGCGAGCTTCACGGCCGGGGGACGCCGGCCGTCGTCATCGATGTCGGAGCGGGGGAGTCCTTCAAGGATTGGGAGGCCGTTGTCGCGGCGCTTTCGCCGGAGACCGCGGTCGTCGTTTATGACCGGGCCGGGTACGGCCGAAGCCAGGCGGGGCCGTTGCCCCGCGACGCGAAAGCCGAGGCCGCGGATCTCGAGGCCCTGCTCCGGAAGGCGGAGATCCCCGGGCCGTACGTCCTGGTGGGGCATTCCCTCGGCGGCCTGAACGTCCAGAGATTCGCCCATGACTTTCCGGCGGACGTCGCCGGCCTTGTCCTTCTGGATCCGCCGCCGCGCGGCTGGTTTGCCGGGGAGGCGTTCCCCGGCTTGAAGAGGATGTTCCGGGAGGCGGCCGAGGATCTTGCCGCCCAGGCGGAGGCGGCCAAAAAAAGCTCCGACGGCGACGAGAGGATGATGGCGTCCTATCTTGAAGCGGTCGCCTCCGAACACGCGGCGATGTTCGGGACCACCGCTTCGCAGGTGAGGGAGGCGGCCGCGTTCGGGGATCTTCCGTTGATCGTCGTGGCCGCCGGCCGTCCCAATCCCGCCTTCGGGGAGGAAGCCGGGGCTTTTCAGGCGTACTGGATCGAGGAGAACCGGGCGCTGTCCCGCTTGTCCCGAAAAGGGGAGTTCATCCTCGCCGAAAACAGCGGTCATCGCCTCCATCGGGATGCGCCGGATACGGTCCTCCGGGCGATTCGGAAGCTGGCCGGCCGATAAAAGCAGAAATCGGGGAGGGAGGAAAGGGAGGGTCAAGCCTCCGCCGGCGGCTTTTTCCGGCGGATGACCAGCGTCGCGCAGACCGCCTCGGTCTCCAGGACCCGGTTCTCTTCCAGCTGCCGCCGGACGTAGTCCAGGAAAAGATCTTTTTTATCCGGGACGGCGGCGGCCAGCTCGAGACAGCGGTTTTTCAGCTTCGCGAAGATGTCGTCGTCGGATTCCTTGAGGTCCTCCTCGGAAATGACAGCTTCCTCGACCAGTTCCATCCCGGCCTCCTCGATCTCCCGGAGAATGACGCTTTTTTTCCGGATGATGGGGTGAGTGGAGGAAGAAGCGTCATGGAAATATCCCTCGTCGACGATAAAAAGGCCTTCGGGCTTCAGGCAGGGAGCGAGGGTCGTGAGCGTTTCCCGGTAGTCCCCGAAAACCGGGCCGATGGCTCCCAGGACGATCACGTCGAAGCCGGCTAGTCCCTTGATTACCTCCCGGATGTCCCCGACCTCGAACCGGCAGCGGGCGTCGACGCCGTGTTCGGCGGCCCGGGCCCGGGCCTCGGCGACGAAGGCCTCGACGGCGTCGATCCCCAGGCAGGAGCAGTCGAAAGCGGCCGCGACCGGGATCGAGACGGCGCCCTTGCCGCAGCCCAGGTCCAGGAGTCGGAAGCCGGCCTTGCGGGGAAGGCGGCGGCGGAGGACTTGGATGATGAGGTCGGGCGAAGCCCCGATTTGCCAGATGTCCTGGAGGATGTAGGGGAGGTAGGGATAGAGGGAGGCGTCGGTTCCGTCCATCGCCAGGACGACGCTTTCCTCGACCGTTCTCCCGCGGGAGTCGACGTTGATGGCCATGATACGACGATTATATAAAATCGGGCGCGGGCGGCCAACCTCTCTTCACGGGGCCGTCATTCGCCCTTGATCTTTTTGAGCATCGCCTCGGCGTTGGCGTTTTTCGGATTCAGGGCGAGGGATTTCTCGTAATTCGCGATCGCTTTTTCCTTCTGGCCGTCGGCCAGGCAGGCTTCGGCGAGAGAATCGTAGACGTTGTAGGAATCCGGGTAGGCGACGGCGTTCAGCTCGAAGATCGCGAGGGCGTCCTTGATTTTTCCGTCGGCCAGGAGCTTGTAGCCGAGGGTGTTCAGCTGGTCCTCCCGGAAGTTGTATTCGCCGCCCTTGTCCTTTTTCAGCCACAGGTAGAGCGAGACGGCTTGGCTGATGCTTTTTTCCCGGATCGCTTGGTAGAGCGTGGCCGCGATCGGGATTTTCGGCGTCTCCACGGAAAGGATTTCGTAATCGAAGATCAGGACGGCGTTCGGCGGAATGATCTCGCCGGACCCGTTTTTGCCGTAACCGAGCTCCGGGGGCATGGTGAAGAGAAATCGGTCGCCGACGCGCATCAGGGCGACGCCCTCGGCGCAGCCCGGAATGACCGGATCCAGGCCCAGGATGAAATAGAAGGGATTTTCCGGATCGCGAGAATTCCAGAAAACGGTTCCATCGGGAAACGAGCCGATGCCGTGGAGGCCGATCTCCTTCCCCGGTTCGGTCACGGGGCCGTCGCCGCGCTTCAGGATCCGGTATTTCAATCCGCTGGGCGTGGTGAATTCCTCACCGGGCGGCGGCGCGGCTTGCGGGGCCGAAGCGGCGGCCTGGGGGCGGGCCGGGGGGGAGAAGGCCGGAAGAGCCGAAGACGAAAGACCGAGGACCGCGGCCGGAAGAATAAGGGCGATTCTTGAGAAGCAGGGACGCATCACTCAACCCCTTCATGATTTTTTAATGGATGTTCTTGATTCGGCATTTTCTTATGGTACTCGCAAAAAGAAGGCAAGGAAAGGGGGCGGGGATTTGCGCGGGTTCGCCAAGCAAGAATGTCCCCCGTGACGGCCAAGCGGAAAGGCCCCTTGCGGCGGGAGGCGGACACGGAGGAAAGGATGCCCTTAAGCCGCCGCCGGAGCGGCCGTTTATATCACCTCGAGCTTGCGCCCGACCTTCTCAAACGCCGCGACGGCCCGCTCCATCTGCTCCCGGCTGTGAGCGGCCGAGATCTGAACCCTGATCCGGGACTGGCCCTTGGGAACGACGGGATAGACGAATCCGACGACGTAGATCCCCTCGGCGTAGAGCTCCCGGGCCATCTGCTGGGCCAGGCGGGCATCGTTGTCGAATTTGCGGAACATCACCGGGACGATCGGGTGGCTGCCGTCGATGATGTCGAAGCCGAGGGCTTTCATCGCCCCGCGGAAGAAAACGGTGTTGTCGCGGAGCTTTTCCCGCAGCTCCTGGCCCTGGGCGAGGAGATCGAAGGCGGCGATGCCGGCGGCCGCGATCACCGGGGGGATCGTGTTGGAAAAGAGGTAGGGACGGGATTTCTGCCGGAGGATTTCGATGATCTCCCGGTGGCCGGTCACGAACCCGCCGGTCGCTCCGCCCATGGCCTTGCCCAGGGTCGAGGTGATGATGTCGACTTGGCCGAGCATGCCCGCCTCCTCGACCGAGCCCCGGCCGGTCGCCCCGAGGACGCCCGTGCCGTGGGAATCGTCGACCACGACGAGCGTGTCGTAGGTGTTCCCGAGCTCGACGATCCGGCGGATGTCGGCCACGTCGCCGTCCATGGAGAAGACGCCGTCGGTGATGATCATGATGTTGCGGGCCGGGACGGGCTCCTTGTCCAGGCCCGGGCCGTCCCAGACGTCCATCCCCTCGCGGGCTTTTTTCAGGGCTTTTTCGAGCGAGGCCATGTCGGCGTGATCATAGATGAAGCGCTTGGCTTTGCACAGCCGGATCCCGTCGATGATGGAGGCGTGATTGAGGGCGTCGGTCACGACCGCGTCCTCCACGCCGAGGAGGGTTTCGAACAGGCCGCCGTTGGCGTCGAAGCAGGAGGAATAGAGGATCGTGTCCTCCGTGTGGAAGAATTCGGCGATTTTCTGTTCGAGGATTTTGTGAAGGTCCTGCGTTCCGCAGATAAACCGGACCGAGGCCAGGCCGAAGCCGTGCTCGTCCAGGGCCTTGCGGGCCGCCTCGAGGATTTTCGGGTGGTTGGCCAGGCCGAGGTAGTTGTTGGCGCAAAAGTTCAGAACGTTCCGCGGATCGCTCCCGGCCGGATATTCGACCCGGATCTCGGGCTTTTGGGCGGAGAGAATGGTCCGCTCGTCCTTGAAGAGCCCCGAGCTCTTGATTTTGACGAGCTCCTGGGCAAAGTCGTACTTGATGCGCTGGTACATGGGAATCCTCCTCGGTTCCGGACCGCCCTGAATCCGGGGCCGGGACTTGATCCGGTTCCGGGAGCAGGCGGGAGGCGGCGGCGTCGGTCCGGGCTCAGGGCGGCCGTCCGCATTCATCATACCACAAGGCGGAAACGAGGTCGCGGAATCCCCCTCTTCCAATAAATCCGAACCTGTTTAACCATTTCCCTGATTAATTGGGAACCAGGTCAACCATTTCCCCATTTCCCGTCCGGCCATTCAGTACCTGGTTAACCATTTCCTGAATTTACCGGTCCTAAACGTCCGAAATTCGTTATAATACCGGGGCATGCAATTCGAGGGATGGATCAAGCGGGATGCCCAAGGCAGCGCCGGTCTCCGGAGGCTGGGGAAGGGGGCGGGCCGAACGATTTCCGCCGTCCTGGCTCATACCGCCGACACAACGGTGCTTTTCCCCGCGGCCGGGCTGATCTGGCTGTTTGCGGGCGAGCCTTGGAAATCGTGGGCTTGGAAAGCGGGGCTGGCCCTCTTGGCCGGGACGTTGGCGACCGGGATTCTCAAGCTCGTCTTCAAGCGGCGCCGGCCCGACGGGCGATGGGGAGCTTTTGACCGCCTGGTCGATCCGCATTCCTTTCCGTCCGGCCACGCCAACCGGACGGCGGTCCTGGCCGTCCTGGCGGCGTTATATGCGCCGCCGTCTGCCGCCGCGGCCGTCATTCTATGGGCCCTGGCGGTTGGACTGTCCCGGGTTGTCTTGGGGATGCATTATCTTTCTGATGTTATCGCCGGTTGGCTCGTCGGCGCCGCCGTCGGCTTGTTTTTCTAGCTCAATCGGTACCTGTTCAACCTTTTCCCTATTTCGGGGGTGGAAACGCAGATCAGTCCGAAAACCGCCGGCTCGATGGCGATAACAGATTCATTGACAATCAGATAGATCCATGTCGAAACCCGGAAATGGTTAACCAGGTTCCGATTAGAAATGGGGATATGGTTAAACAGGTTCGGATTCAGCGTCCTTGAAAGAGGACCCAAGGATTGGCCTTCATGTCCCGCAAATAAGGAAGCTGCCAGGCGTATTCAGGATGGGCGGCGGCGAAGGGCGCGGCCAGAAATTCCTCCCCGCAGGGGTGCCCCATCCGGACCCAGATTTTCATCTCGCCGGCCAGGCCGGCCGAAGTGACCTTGGCCTGAACCGCCCCGGACGGCGAGAATCCGCCCCAATTGGCTTCCGGGGCGCCGGCCGGATCGCGGTCGATATGCCCGCAGAGGGTCCGGGCGCTCGGACGGACTTCCCCCGAGCGCGCGTCGACATGATCCCCGAGAAACTCCATGGCTTTCTCGACGTCGATCTTCCCCTTGTTTTCGGCCATCAGCTGCTCCCACCGGTCGCGCCGGATGTAAACGGACTGATCCGCGTCGTCCGGATTGAAGGTCGTCTCCTCGGCGATCAGCTTTTCGTCCAGGGGGAAGTTGGCCCTGGCGAACCATCCGTCGGTCGTCCGCCAAATCCGGTGATTTTTCAAGCCGAGCTCGAGCCGGGCGATTTCGTTCGTTTTCACGTCGCCGACGAGCCAATCGTTGGCGTATCCTCCGTTTCCGTCCGTCGTCATGATCCGGATGAAATCGTCGATCGAGGCGGCGTATTGGGCGGCCGTCCGGGCGCGGGCGAACTCGGGAACGCCCTTTTCGTCGAAACCCGCGAATCCGGAGATCGTCGTTTCCGTATAGACGAGGCCGGCCTCGTTGACGACAAAGTCGGAGCCGCTGTGAATGAACCCGGGAATGGCGTCCATGAGCATCCGCCGGCCGGTGTCGGGGACGATATCGAGGATCACGTTCCACCGTTCCCCGATGAGGTAGTCGTCCCAGGTGTTGTGGCCCATGACGATCCGGCCGTCGGCCGTCCAGCCGCCGGTGGCGATGAAGGCGCTGCAGCGGAGGGGCGGCTTCGTCGCGGCCTCCCCGGCCCCGCCCTCCGCTCTTTTCATCCTGAGGGCGGGCTCGTAATACCAGGCCAGCTCGATGATGCCGTTGAGGGCGGCGATGTCGAAGCGGTCGTATTTCAACCCGCTCTTTCCCGCCCGAAGGCCTTCGGCGAGGCCCTCGATTTCCATCCGGATCGGGCGCTCGAGCCTCGGCCAGAGGACCTTTTCGGCGGCCCCGCGGTAAAAAGCCCAGTCGCGCCCCGTCTCTTTTTTCAAGTAAAAGGCGAACGTTTTCAGGACGTCGTCGATCTCGGCCGCCAGCAGCCGGCCGTGCTGGTACCCGATCTCCCGGGACGCCCCCTCGAGGCGGACGAACGACCAGCCGGCCCGGTCCTCCCGGAAAGCCCCCCGCATCACGCTTCGCGTCCCGCACGAAACGGCCACGATGACGGCGACAATGATGATGATGACCAGAACAACCAGCTTTTTGAGACTCACGGCTTCCTCCCCGGCGATCGTTCCCGATCCGCCCGTCGCTTCGCGTTTATCGTTCCTCCCGGCCGGGCCGGGCGGCGTTTGATGAATCCTTGAGGCGGCCGGCCTTCCGGACCGCCTCCTTCAGCAGAAATTCCATCTCGGCGTTGACGCTGCGCAGATCGTCGGCCGCCCATTTTTCCAGGGCTTCGTAGAGATCGCCGTCGAGCCGCAGAAGGAATTTCTTTTTTTCCGGCATGGATCAATCAGGTGTACAGGGTTCCCGTGTTGATGATCGGCGTCGTTTCGCTTTCGGAAACCAGGGCGACCAGGAGATTGTTGACCATGGCTGCTTTTTTATCCTGGTCGAGATGAACGACTCCGGCGTTTTCGAGGCCCTTGAGGGCCATGTCGACCATGCCGACGGCCCCATCGACGATTTTTTGGCGGGCGGCGATGATCGCCTCGGCCTGCTGGCGGCGGAGCATGACTTGAGCGATCTCGGGGGCGTAGGCCAAGTGCATGAGCCGGGCCTCGACGACGTTGACGCCGGAAACCGCGAGACGTTCCTGGACCTGCTCGCGCAGCTTGGCCGCGATCTTGTCGGGGTCGGTCCGGAGCGACTCCTGGTCCTTGTCGTGGGAGTCGTATGGGTAGTGGCTGGCCAGCTGCCGGACCGCCGTCTCGCTCTGAATGGCGACGAAGTTCTTGTAGTTGTCGACGTTGAATCTGGCCTTGGCGGTGTCGATGACGTGCCAGACGACGACGGCGGCGATCTCGATCGGGTTGCCGCAGGCGTCGTTGACTTTGATCTTCTCGCTGACCAGGTTGGAGACGCGGAGCGTCACCCGGTGCTTGGCGCAGAACGGGTTGGTCCAGTGAAAGCCGGCCGTCCGGACCGAGCCGAAATAGCGGCCGACGAAAGTGAAGACCATGGCCTCGTTGGGGTGAAGGACGAAGAATCCGCCGCAGGAGAGGCCGACGAGAAGCAAGGCCCCGAGACGGCCGAAAAAGGCCGCGGTCATCGGCGGCTCCCCGAGAAGCTTGATGAAATAGACGACGGCGTAGACGATCAGAATGATGTCGATCGCCACGACCGCCCATCCGCTGACGTGGAAGGCTCTCTTTTCTTTAATATCGATCATGGGTTCCTCCTTAGATATCGAAATGATATCATATTGATATTTACTTTGTCAAGGGATTTAGGACGTATTATTTTTCGGGATTTTATCGATCGAGGGATTGAAAACGCGTCGTTTTTTCGGACGCTTTCCTTCAGGCCGGCTGGCCGAAGCGGAGCTTCGTCTCCGGTTGTGTCCACCTTCGGCCAAATGGTAGAATACCCCTGCTTCGCAGCCACGGAGAGGTGCTGGAGTGGCTGAACAGGAGCGCCTGCTAAGCGCTTGTCTCGGCTAAAACCGGGACCGCGGGTTCGAATCCCGCCCTCTCCGTACCAGTTCCCGAGGACGCGGACGTTATTCGGGGCCCCCCTTATTCGAAGGGGGGTAGGGGGGATAAAATCTAAAAATAATCTTGTCACGCGTTCTCGGAATTCATTCCGTCCGACGAAGGTTGCGTATATCGATCTCAATAAAGGAAGGTCTTAAAGACGTTCCGGTCTTAAAATCCTACAGGAGGAACGTCTACCTGCAGTCCTTCCCTAGTCTTAGGGAAGGCAGGATAGGTAGATACGAATAAAGGAAGGTCTTAAAGACGTTCCGGTCTTAAAATCCTACAGGAGGAACGTCTACCTGCAGTCCTTCCCTAGTCTTAGGGAAGGCAGGATAGGTAGATACGAATAAAGGAAGGTCTTCCCGCGGCCCTTCCCTGATTCCAGTTCCCGAGGACGCGGACGTTATTCGGGGCCCTCCTTGTTCGAAGGGGGGTAGGGGGGATAAAATTTTAAAAATAATCTTGTCACGCGTTCTCGGAATTCATTCCGTCCGACGGGAGGGGCCGTGTCAACGGATGTTTGCATTTTGGGAGCCATCGTGACTCTCTTTAACATGAGATTTTCGCGGTCAGCTCGTAAAACTTATCCAAGGATCCGTTGATTTTCGCTTCATGAATGCAGCTCCTCTCGCTATTCCAGTCTTCCGCACGGTACACTAGCCTTCGGAATGAATTATATCTTACGGAAAATCAGACAGGCAGATCGGGATCAAGGCCGGCTTCCCTGGACGCAAGGCGGCCGCGGCGCCTTGTCCCGCGGCGGATCGGCCGCGGCTCTTGTGATGATCTGAAGGGCGTCGCGAGGAATCGAGCGGCTCTCCGCCCGCGCCTCAATAGAGAACACCCTCGGGGCCGTCGGCCCCGTAAAGGCCGATCAGCCGGTCGATCTCGGCTGTTATGAGATCGCGACGGACAAGCATGTTCCGGATCTCGGATGGATTCAAGCAGCCGCCGGTCGCGGCGCGTATGGTTTCGAAATCGAGCGTTTTCAGTCTTTCGACGAAGCCCTTGGGGAGCTGGCGCATCAGCTTCGGTCCCTCGCGGTGCTTTTCGGTATAGATGAGGCGCTTGTCGAACTTGGACGCGGCGAAGGCCCGGGAATGATCGATCAGGATGAGATGCCAATCCGGCGTAACGAGGACCTGATTCAGGTGCCGGTCGTAGTTGCCGATGAGATTGTCGAAGGCCCGCTGGAGATAGGTCGCCCGGTTCCAGTCGAGGAGCCGGGAGCCGGGTATTCTCAGCTTCTTTTCTTCCTTTTCGAGCGCGGTCATGCAGCCGTCGATCCAGATCTGAAGGCTGCCCCGTTCCCCTTGAAACCGCCGCTCGACGGTCGGCGGGACCATGTTCAGGCGAAGATGGCGGTCGAGAAGGTAGGCGGCGATCTCGTACTGCCAGCCTTCGATGAACCCCCCCAGCCGGCCCTCGGGATTCTTCCAGAGTCCATAACGCTCGACGCCGCCGAGCGCGAGGGTGAGCCTCCAAGGACTCGTCACGGCCTGTTCTCCCGAAATCCGTTCCTGGCCGGTGATCTCGGCCTCGCGCAAAAACTTTTCCCAGGCCGCCGCCTCGGCGATTTCGACGATCGGGGCGTCCTGGGCGCTCGTCCGGGCCGGCGCGACGGCTGTCGCCGCAGGCGGACGCCCGGCGGAAACGATCTCCAGGGCGGAGGCCTTCGTCGAATCGACCGACCAGGAGACGACGCCGGCCGTCCCGCCGATTCCGGCGAGAAGGAGGATGCCGATCCAGTTGAATCCAGATTTGTTGATCACCGGGCCGTTCTTCGTCTGCCACGGCCGGCCCTTCGAGGCGTCCCGGGGGGTCCCTTCACGCGCCGGAGGCGCGCCTCCCAGCCGAAGATCGCGGCGCCGGTCAGTCATACAGGATCCGATCCTCGCCTTGATCCGCGATCATGGCTTGGATTTCCCGCAGAAGGATGTCCCGCCGCTTCAGGACGGCCTTGATCTCGTCATTCTTGAGGTAGCGGCCGACGGCTTCGCGGACGGCGTCGAGATCCAGCCGTTCGATCGCCCGGACGAACCGCCGGGGCAGCCGGCGGAAGAGGAAGGGCCGCCCGTCTTCGGCCGTCTTGATCCCGTTCAAGCCGAACACCAGGCGGCGCCCGTACTCCCCGCGGCAGCCGAAAGCCCGGCTGTGGTCGATCAGAATCGTCCGCCAGTCGGAGGTGTAGAGAACATTCTGCTGGGTTCTGTCGTCGTTGGCGATCAGACAGTCCCAGGCCCGAGCGACGTATTTCATGTCGTTGAAGGCGCCTTCGGCCTCGGGGGGGATCACGATGTTCTGCTCGACCACCTGAACCAGGTTGAGAGTGCGGCCGACCCAGAGAGAGAGCGCGCCGGGGCGGCCGTCCAGGCTGCGTTCGACGGTCGGCGGAACCATATTGAGCCCGAGCAGCTTGTCCAGACGGTAGGCGGCGATCTCGAAGCGCCACTGGTCCAAAGTATCGCCGTCGCGCTCCTCGGGATTTTTCCAGACGGCCGTCTTTTCGATCCCCCCCTTGCGGAGGATCACTTTCTTCGGGCGGGTAATGCCTTCACCGATGGCCCTGACCTCGACAATCTCCGCCGTCCGCAGGAATTCCTCGCATTCAGCCCGGCGGGCGATCTCATCGGGCAGGAACTGGGCCGCGGCGAAAGAGGCGGGCCAGGCGGCCGCGAAGAGGGCGGCGACGACGCTCCGGAGAACCCGGCTCCGGCGGGCTGGTCTCCCGTTCATAGTCAAATTTATAGGCTTTATCCCCGGGGGAGTCAACAAAGACGAGGACGCGCTCCGGACCTCTTAAGATGCGCCCGCCGACGACGCGCCCGGATGCGGACGGCCGGCGAAACCGAGGAGCCGTCTTTCTTCCGCGGCGGCCGCGATCAGGAGGTTACTTTTTCAGCGCGGAAAGGACGTTGTGGACCATCGTTGCCCGTTCTCCTTCGGTTTCGAGCGTCAGGAACTTCTCGAACATCTTGATCGCGCCTTCATTGTCGCCGGTATTAAGGAAAACGTAGCCCATCTTAAGATACGGGTCGGGCCACTCCGGCCGGATCTGCATGGCCAGCTCGAAGTATTTCTGGGCTTCGGGGAGGTTTTGGTTGGAGAAATAAATTTCGCCGACGTTGTAGGCCAGGACCTCGTCCTTGGGCGAACGCTCGATGGACCGCCGGAAATATTCCTGGGCCTCGGCGAGCTTGTTCTGCTTCAAAAAGATGTCGCCGATACCGGCGTAAGCCTTCCCCGAAACCTCCCGGCCCAAGGTCGCGTCGTTGGCGGAAAGGTCGATGATCTTGTCGTAAAGCTCCTTCGCCTTTTCGTAATCGCCCTTTTCCTTGTAAGCGTCGGCGATGTTGACCTGGACCTGGTAGGCCTTGGGATTCTTTTCCAGGAATAATTCGTACCGGGCGATGGCTTCGTCGTAGTCGCCGTCCTTGTAATACTGGTTTCCCTCATCGAGAAAGACGAGCGAGTCTTCGTCCTGGAGGACGGCCCCGTCCGCGCCCCCGATGATTTTTTTCAGCTTGATCCACACTTTGGCGTTGCGGGAAAGCTGGGAGATCGTCACGGCCTGGGCGGAGGGCTCGAAGCCTTTCATCACGACCGCCAAGTTCCATTGGCCCGTCCCGAGGCCCAGGAACGACCACTCGCCTTTCTTATCGGTCAGGGCCTCCTGCTTCACTCCGCCGCCGCCCTGGACGAAGCTCAGGGTGACTTGGGCGCCCTCAAGGGGATTGCCCTCCTCGTCGGTGACGTTTCCGCTGAGAAAGGCGGTCCCGCGTCCCGCCTGAGCGTAAATCAGGCCGGACGCGAGGAAAACAACCGAAAGACCGAGGGCCGTCGTCCGCAGGATTTTCGTTTTCATTTGTGTCCTCCATCCATCATGCATCATACGCAAAAACCATGCCATTCAGTCCCTTGAGGGGCTTCAGGGGAAAACGGATTTCCGGTCCCGAATTCCTCTTCTGCTTGCCCGGTCATCGACCTCAGGAAAAACATTATATCACTTTTGCCTGGCTCGGGACGTCGTTTTTCTCCCTCTGGAGGATGGATCAAAGCGAGATCTTGATCTTTTTATAGGTTTTGATGCCGTCTTTGGCGTTCTTGAGGATCAGCCGGAGTCCGTATTCACCCGGCGATGCCTCCATCGGGACGTTCAGGACGTAATCTTCGGCCTTCACCCGATCGAAATCGGCGTCGGCGATTTCGATCGGGTATTCGGCTTGGTATTGCCGGATCACATTCTCGTCTTTCTCCAGGAGATCGAGGGTCAGAACGAGGATCGCCCGCATGACCCGGTTCTTGATCTCGAACCGGATGTCCCGGTACGGGACGGCGATTTCGATCAAGGCCGCGCCCGGCTTCGGCCGCTCGACCTTGACCTTGAACTCGATCCGGCCTTCCTCGGGACCAACGTAGGGCTGCCAATCCTTCTGGGTCCGGTTGAGGATCGCGACTTGCTCGACGCTTTCCGGATCGAGTTTGTAGTTGCCGTTCCACCAGGCGTCGGTGAACGTGAGCGGGAAAAATCCGTAGTACCAATACTCGGTCGGAACGCCCCAGAACGTGACTCCCCGGGGGTACGTGATCCGATTCGTCGGCGGACCGAGCAGGATGTAAACCCGGCCGCGGTCCTGGAGCCAGCCGGGCTCGGAGCCCTCGGAAAACAGGCGGTTGGCCTCTTCGATGCGGGCGAAGTATTCTTCCTTGAAGCTTTTTTCTCCGGGGAGCTTTTCGGACTCGCGCTTCTCCCAGAATTCTTCCATGAACGACGTCCGGTCCCCGGCGGGGATGGCCAGGAACCGTTGCCGCTCCTGCTTCGTGATGAGGTAGCGGACCTTGGACAGGAAATCCCGGCTCTCCGCGTCCAGCGAATTGATGACTCGGGCGGTGATACAAGCGGAGGCGAACCCCGCCAACGCCAGAATGAGGACGGCCGAACGCCTCCCCTGGTTGTTCATTTTTTCCGCTTGAGCTCTTCGATTTTGTCCTTGATTTTCGGCTGGTTCGGCTCGATCCTCAAGGAATTCTCGAAGGCGGCGAGGGCTTCCGGGACATTCCCGTCCGCGGCATAGCAGTCCCCGACGGCGTTGAGGACGTTCAGGTTCGTCCCGAAGTGTTTCAAATAGTCCTTGTAATGGGCGATCGCCTCGGCGTTCTCACCGAGGGCTTGGCAGGTCCGGCCGGCGTACTCGAGGAAGTCCCATTTTCGGTCATCGGCGAGGAACGGTTGAACGGCGGCTTTAGCGCCGGCATAGTCCTTGATTTCGATGAGGAGACGGATGTAGTCGAGAGCAAAGGGAATCGACGCCGGGTCGCTTCGGAAAGCGGCTTCGAGCCGGGGCCGGGCCAGGTCAAAATCCTTCCTGTTCAGATATTGGATCCCGATGATGCGGGAAAAGACAGGGGCGTCCGGCGACGGCTGGGGAACGGACAGGACCCAGGGCCGCTTCAGGACCGGCAGGGCGGTGATCAGGAACTGTTCTTTCGCCGTGACCTGCGGAGCGCGGGCGGCGTTCTGGATGGAAATGCGGAGGGTATAGTAGGCGGCCGGCCAGCCGGCCATGGGGAAGGATTCGAAAATATTCGCCGGGTCCGGGTAATCGGCGATGTTTTTTGTCATGGTCTGGTGGACTTGCGGGCCGTTTTCCGTTTCCCGGACGACGGTGTACTCGATGAATCCGCCGCGGAGGACTTCGGCGGGGATGTTCTGAAGCTGGAAAAAGGCGTGGAGGGTTTCTCCGGGAAGGAACTCGTTGCGCGGCGAGGGCGTCAGTTGAAGCCCGCTGAAGACGAAGGGCTTAGTCTGTCCGCGGAATTTGGCGGCCGAGTCGAGCCGGTTTGAAATGGCCGGGGCGTAAAGCGTGAACGCGCCGGGGGCCGGGATGATGAGGCTCGCTTCGGCCGAGGTGAATTCGCGCGAAACGCGGTTCTTGAGAAGGATGTTGAGGCGGTAAGAACCGGGCACCAGCGGAAAAACATCCTGAAAGCTGAAGAGCTTATCGCGGACGGCCGCCAGCTGCGACTCGGTCATGTCGAAGGGGACGGACCGGGTGAACTGGTAAACAACCGTGCCCTGCGGATCGGTCACGGAAACATCCGTCTCGAGGTCGGCGTGATAGCGGTCTTCGACGGGCTCAAACGACAGGCGCTTGGGTTCGACGAGGAAATGAACGAACGCATCCCCCGCGGGGCCTTGATAGACCCGAACGAGCGAGTCGCTTTCGATGTAGTTGGCCGTGTAATCGACTTCGATGATGTCCTTGTAAAGGAGGAGCTTTTCGGCATACTCGTCCTTGATCTTTTCGTACGGGGCGGAGGGGATGCGGCTGCTGAGGAGGATCTCCGAGGACATCGACGGCCGGGGCACGAGCAGGTGCTCGCCGGGGATCAGGGAAAGGGAGACATTGGCGATCTCCGGCTGGATATCGAACATCTGCCGGTAAGCGCTCTCGTAATCCGTCACGTCGCCCATGTAGTTGTTCAGGAGTTTCTGCGGCCCGTGCTTCATCGGGCTGTAGAGGACGTAGTTGCCTGTCCCTTCCTCCTTGAAGAAGACGACATTGAAGCTATTGGGCAGCCCGGATCTCTCCATGCCGTCGTAAAACCAGACGACGGTCGGGAAGACCTGGGCCAGGTTCTCATAGCGGTCGATCGTCTTGGGCTCCCCGAGGATGATGAAGATGCGGCCCATGTCCGACCGCCAGCCGGCCCCGGCCGTGCCTCGGCCGAACCATTGCTGAACATAGGCGATCCGGCGGGCATGTTCCTCCCGGAACTCGTTCTTTTCCGTGTTGGGCGTCGGATCGCGCTGCCTCCAGAACGCCTTGATGAAGACTTCGCGCTCGCGGTCGCTTTGAAGTTGGAGAAAAACGTCGCGCTCCCGCGGCGTGATGATATAGACAACCTCTTCCTCGAGCCACTTGCGATAGTGCTCCGGAAGGTCCGTTACCTTCTTCTTTCCGGCCTGAGCCAAGACCGGAACCGGGGGGAGCAGGACCAGCGAGGAGATGAGAAGAAGAACGACACAGCTGACACGAAAAGCAAGCGATCGTTTCATGGTTTTTTGTATTTTATCACATTCCCGGAAAATTTCGAGGCCGGCTTTTCCTTTATTAACGCCGTCGGTTCGCCATTCGTTGCTTTTTCGGATGGCGGGACCAGGCCGGCCGGTTCCGCTCAGCGAAGCGATTCGGAATCGAGGTGGAATAGAAACTCAGCGGGCCGGATTCGAAACGGGAAAGGCGCGCTTTTCGGCTTGGTTGAGTTGGAATTTATGAGAGGCGAAGATAGAAAGATTCACCGTCTTGTATCCAAAATATTGGATCGAGATTCAGCCGATTGGATTTCTTGGGTTTTATAATCCTCAAGATCAGACGCCGGGAAATCGATCAAATCGGCTTTCCCCCTGTAAACATTGAAATAATTCCGTTGAAATCGCCCGGTTTTCGAATTCCTTGATTGGCACGATTATTGCTTGAGTATAATCGCAGACTTAAAAGAAGTAATTTGATCGGGGAAGAAAGCAAGATGGCTCAGCAGGAATTCAACTTGAGGAGGGAAATGACGGGGAGACCATTACGGTAGAAACGGCCGGGGTCGCCGTTTCCGTAAGGGGAAACGGCGCGTAAGTTCCAAGGAAAGCGTTTATCAATCGCATCCTTGGAGGGAACCTAGATTAAAAGGAGAGAATGTATGGGAAAGTACAGGAATTATTTCCTGCTGGCCGTATGCGTGCTGCTCGTCACGAGCATGCTTCCGGCCCAGCGGACGACGGGACAAATCTTTGGGAAGGTTGTGGACGACAATGGAGCCGCCCTTCCCGGTGTCAGCGTCGTCGCCGAGGGACCCAGGCTGGTCGGCAAAGCCACCGATATCACGAACGCTTTAGGCGCGTACCGGCTGCTGGCTCTTCCCCCGGGGACCTACACGATTGAGTACACGTTGGAGGGGTTCAAGCCCCTCGTTCGCAAGGATGTCGTCATCGCGGCCGAAATGACCGTGACCCTCGACATCACGATGAACGCCAGCACGATCGAAGAACAGATCACGGTCGTCGGCAAGTCCCCGCTCATTGACGTCAAGAGCACGACTCGCGGCGCGGCCATGAACCGGCAGGTCTTCACCCTGCTGCCCAAGGGCAGGAACTTCGATTCGCTGCTTGTCACCGTGCCCGGCGTCCAGAGCGAATCCCTGCTTGCCGGAACATCCGTCGACGGGGCTTCGGGCGCCGAGAATATGTGGTATGTCGACGGGATCAGCACGACCAACCTGATCAACGGGACGAGCGGCCAGGGCGTCAACTTCGACTTCGTCGAGGAGGTCAACTTCAAGTCGTCCGGTTACAACGCCGAATACGGCGGCTCGCTGGGCGGCGTCATCAACGTCCTGACCCGATCGGGCGGAAACGAGTTCCACGGCGAAGTGCTGGCCTACTACACCGGCGAGCCGGTGACGGCCCGGCGCCGGGACGTCCTCGTTTACAACAAGTATGACACCCGCTACGATCAGTCGGCCATGTATTACGCCTGGGAGGATTACTACGGCAAGCAGAAGTGGTACAACCTCGAGGGAGGCCTGAACATCGGCGGGTATATCATCAAGGACAAGCTGTGGTTCTTCGCCTCGGCCATCCCCAACTACAACAACTACACCCGGACGCTCAACTACGCGATCCAGGGGCTGACGAATCCCTCGCGGGACGTCCACCAGAAGAGCCTGGACCTCAACGCCCAGGTCAAGCTGTCCGCCCAGCCGCTCAAGAACCTCCGCTTGACCGCCAGCTTCATCAACAACATGTCCCAGGTCCGCGGCGGCGCGACCGGCTTCCCCAGCTCCTACACCGGGAGCACGACACTCGACTACGACATCTACGATTTCGATTATCCGAACTGGAGCGCCAGCGCCAGCGCCGACTGGATCGTTACGAGCAACTTCATGGTCAGCGTGCGCGGCGGCTTCTTCCGGACGAACCAGAACAACCAAGTCCCCGAAGCAACGACGTCGCCCTGGTATGGTTTCCAGATGGAACAGCCGTACAGCTACGCGTTCTCCGATCCTTCCGCGTTTCCTGAAATCCCGGAATCGCTCGTTCACGCTCCCGGCTGGTTCAATTACCCCCGGGCCAACCTCCTGGGCTACGCTAAAACCATCCGCCAGAAGATGAACTTCAACGTCGACCTTTCCTACTTCGCCACGTTCGCCGGCGAGCACGCCTTCAAAATCGGCGGTCAGTTCATCCGGCAGGGCGAAGACGTCGACCAGGGCGGCCAGGCCCCCATCGTTTACATCGCCTGGGACCAGGATCTGGAAATCTACGGGGACGTGTATAATCGCGGCAAATACGGCTGGTACGCCGTCCGCGGCAACAAGGACTCCGGCCCCTTTGGCTCGGTTTACAATGCGTTCAGCAACCAATTTGCCTTTTATGTCCAGGACAGCTGGACCATCGGCCAGAAGCTGACGATCAACCTGGGCGTCCGGACTGAGTCCGAGTACATCCCGAGCTACAGCCAGGATCCGGACTACAAGGACCTCAAGCCCATCAAGTTTTCCTTCGACAAGAAGATTTCCCCGCGGTTCGGCGTCATTTATGATGTCTTCGGCGACTCCAGCTTGAAGGTCTTCGGCTCGTTCGCCATCTACCAGGACGTCATGAAGCTCGATGTCGCGGCCAACGCCTTCGGCGGCTTCAAATGGAAATCCGCTTACTACACCCTGGACGACTACGACTACACGAAGATCGGCGTCAACGGCTATTTCCCCGGAACGCTTCAGGCCGTTTTTGACTTCCGGGCTCCCTCCTTCGACACCGTTGATCCCGACATCAGGCCCTTCACCCAGCGCGAAATCGCTTTCGGCGCCGAAAAGAAGCTCGGCGAGGACTTCTCCGTGTCCCTCCGCCTTGTCAACAAGTCGGTCCTTTATGCCGTCGACGATACGGCGGTCGTTCTCCCCGGCGTCGGAGAAATGTACTTCTACACCTGGATCGGCTCCCCGTTCATCGCTCAGAAGTACAAAGAAGCCAAGGCCGCGGGCCTTCTGCCCGAAGCCGTGCCGGATCAGCCGAAGGCCAAGCGCGAGTACTGGGCCCTCAACTTCAGCTTCGACAAGCGGCTGAGCAACAACTGGCTGATGGGCTTCGCGGCGACGATCAGCAGCCTGAGGGGCAACTATTCCGGTTTGGCCAACTCCGACGAGCAGGGCCGCAACAACCCCAACGGCGAACGTTCGTTCGACCTGTGGCACTTCCAGTACGACCTGAATATGGACCTGATCGACGGTCCGCTCGCCACCGACCGGCCCATCGTCCTCAAGCTCTACGGCAGCTACGTCTTCCCGATGGGGCTGACCGTCGGCGCGGTCATGCAGGCGATGTCCGGAACCCCGATCACGACGGCCTGGAACGTCGACGGCCCGGGTTACTACCCGTACAACCGCGGCGATCTCGGGCGGACTCCCTTCCTCTTCTACACCGATGCCTACGCGGAATATAACTTCAAGCTGGGCAGCAAGTACAACCTCCAGCTCAGCGTCAACCTGAGCAACGTGTTCAACGTCGAGACGGCGACCTTCATCAGCGGCAACGTGTACAGAACCAACATCACGCCGGGCGACGATGTCCTCGTGAAGGGCAACTGGACGCCTAATCCGGCCGCCAAGAAGGACGGCTATTACCTTAAGGCCAGCTCCTTCTTCGCCCCCATGCAGGCCCGGTTCGGAGTGAAATTCAGCTTCTAAGCTGAGCGAACTCCTCCTACTCCTACTCTTGCCCGCCCCGGCTTCGGCCGGGGCGGGTTTTTTTTTGTTTCCCGGATTCCCGGCCGGGTCGTCGCGTCTTCAACGGCCACGGAAGGCGGAAAGCCCCCTGTCTGAGGATGGGAGGGAAACCGCGCCCGGGCTATTTTTTCTTTTCGAGAGCGTCCAGGGCTTTCCGGTATTCGGCCTCGTCGCGCGGACCGAACGTCACCGTTTTGTTGTAATTTTCAAGAAGGCTGATAAACTGATTGCCCTCGACAGCGGCCGCCGACAGCTTCCATTCATTGGGAGCCCTGAAGACAAAGACATACTTGGCGTACTGGCTCCGGACGGAATACGTCCAGATCTCGGTCCGGAAAGCCTGTACGTCCTCGTTGCTGCGGTCGACGGCCCAAGCCCCCGTGGCCGCGCCTCCCTGAGTGACCTGGGCCCCCCAATCCGTGTTCTGGTCGATGTCGACGGCGGCCGGGGGACCGTTAAGGATGTAGATACGCCCGCGGTCGGTGTTCCAAGGCTGACGGGCGTTTTCCCTCTTGTAGGCTTTGACGATGAAGTCCAGGCGTTCCTGGAACAGCTTGATGGCATCGGGATAGCGGGACGTCCAGAAAAGCTCCTGGAATCCGAGCCGGCCGGCCTCCGACAGGGTCCGGTAGAGAGTCCTTTCGTAATCCTGCATGAGGGGATAATGCTGAGTGTACCACGCGTCCCTGGTCGGCATCATGTTGATTCCGCATGAGTTCATTATCATGACAACGGCCAAAATTCCCCCTGCGCCCCAAAGAAATTTTCCATCCCTTTTGCGATTCGTCATGATTTGTCTCCTTTTCCCGTTCCCGCCGGTTCAAGAAAGAGGCCGTGCGTTTAAAAGGCCTGTGGCAATTCCCTTCTCCGGGGATGCTTCACATCATGATGATGAATCGGCAAGAAAGAGAAGTCAAGGCTTGAGATCCTTTCCCCCGGTTTGACTCCGGGAGGCGGCGTCCGATATCATCGGAACGCTTTATTCAGGCCGCTCCATGCGAAACGTCTACCTTCTCTTCGCCCCGTCCGCCGAGATCAAGGTCAAGCGGCTGATCATGCCCCTGGCCTTGCTGCCCGTCGCCGCCTCCATCCGCCGCTCGCCCCTCTTCAAGAGCGGCGACCGCGTCTATGTCTGCGACTCGTTGCGGGAAGTCCTCGAGCGGGCCGGCTCCCACGCCGGCGACCGCGTTCATTTTTTGGTTTCATCCACGAGGGTCATCCGGGGCTTGGAACGGCCGACGAACCCGGCCGTGGAATGCGCCGCCCGTCTTCGCCGGCATCGCCCGGATGTCTTCCTCGGCGTGGGCGGCCCGGATGTTTTTCTCGATCCCGGAGCCTACCGGCCGTCCTTCGACCTCGTCTTCCAGGGTGAGGTCGGGAGCGTCGACCTTCTCGAGGTCATTCGGTCCGGTGTTCCTTTCTTTCAAGCCCCGCCGGCCGACATCAACGCCGAGCCGCTCGATTACCGCCCCTTGTCCGGGAAGAAATACCTGGCCGGATCGCTTCAGACCGCGCGGGGCTGCCCCCACGACTGTTCGTTCTGCAACGTCGCTCATTTTTCCGGCCGGGCCGTCCGGAGGCTCGCCCCCCGCCTTCTCGAAGAGCGGCTGGAATCGCTGGCCGACATCCACCGTGGATTCGTCATCATCGGCGATTCCAATTTCGCCGGCGGGTCGGCCGCGGCCATGAAGGAATACCTGGATGTCCTTTACCGGGTTCAGGAGCGAAGGGGGTTTCCCTTCCTTGTCGGCCTCCAGGCGTCCCTGCAAACATCCCGCCATCCCGATATCCTCCGGATGATGCGGGCGGCCCAGGTGATCGCCGTTTATATCGGGGTGGAAAGCCCGTCGGCGGACGCCTTGGCGGCCGCCGGCAAAAAGCATAATCTCGGGGATCCGCCGGCCCGGCAAATCGAGGCGTTCCTCGACCACGGAATTTTCCCTTACCTTTCCATGATTCTCGGCCTGGATGGAGAAGACCGCGGCGCCGGCCGCCGTCTCCGCGAATTCCTGGGCGCCTGCCGGTCGCCGTTCCTGATGCTGAACCTGATCAACCCGGTGGCCGGATCGAGACTCCGGGAACGAGCCGCGGCCGCGGGCCGGCTCCTCGACCATCCCCTCTACGGCGAATACAACCTCATCCCGATGAAAACCGACCGGCCCTATGCCGAAGTCGTCAAGGATTACGCGGAGACCCTCCGCTGGTTTTATTCCGACCGGCGCCTTCTCGGCTTTTGCCGCGATCTCGAGCATCACGCCGGCCGCGTCCAGGACCGGCGGGGGCGGGACGCCTTCGCCGCCGGCCTTTCCAAGGTATTCCTCCTGAAGCTGCTCTTCCTTTACCTCGGCCTCTGCCTGAAGTCGGGATCCTGGTCCGGCCTCGTCCAAGTCGTCAAGGCCGCCGGAAAATCCCGGTCCGAGGCGCTCTTTTCCCTGGCGATCCGGAGCGTGGCCCTCGGCGCGAAAGACGCCTACCGGAAGACCGGCCGGCGGGCTTTGAAAGGCCTGATCCGCCTCCGGACCGCGGAGCTATATCCGTATGAAAGGAAACGGCCATGAACGCCGACAGGCGAATGCTTCCCCCCGATTCCGAGCCCGGTTTGGCCGTCCGTCCGGCCGAGTTGGCCGGGCTCGATCCGTCGCCGTCGGCCATGGCCGTCGTGCCGGTCAACCGGATGTTCGAGATCCGCGACGCCCTGGCGGTTTACGGGAGGGATTTCCCGGGCGGTGAGAAATTCGACGCCAGCCAGGGCGACGGGGGAGCCAGTCTCCCCGGCGTTCCGTCCGAGATTTACGAGGCGGCTCACCGGCTCCAGGTCGAGCACGGCAGCGCCTACGACCAGCCGTTCGGCTGCGCCGCCTTCCGCCGCTCCGTGGTCGAGGATTATTGGCAGCTCGATCCCGGATCGTCCTGGGGACCGGAAAACGTCCTCGCCGTCCAGGGCGGCCGGGACGGCCTGCTCAAAGCCTATGAGGCGGCGCTTTTTTTGGGCCGCGGGCGGAGAGGGGATTTCGTGATCACCTCCCGGGTCCCCTGGATTTCCTACAGCTGGGGGCCTTATCTCATCGGAGCCAACGTCCTCCTGGCGCCGGGAAGCGAGGAGGAGGCCTGGCGGATCACGCCGGAAGGCGTGCGAACCTGCGCCTCTTACGTCCGCCGGTTCGACGGCCGGGAAATCGCCCTGCTCGTCATCACCAGCCCCGACAATCCCACGGGACGCGTCCTGGGCCTGGAGGACCAGGCGGAGCTGGCCCGGGCGGCGTTTTCCGCCGGCGTTCCCTTCGTTCTCTTCGACTGGATCTACCACCAGGTGACCGACGGCGAGCCGGGCGACCTCAACCGCTTCCTCCGCCTGTTCGATCCCGCCGAACGCGAGCGCTGCCTCTTCCTGGACGGCCTCACCAAGTCGCTCGGAGCGAGCAACGTCCGCGGCGCCCATCTCGTCGCTTCGAAGAATATCGTGAAATTCATCCAGAACCGGGCCTCGCACGCGATCGTGCCCTCTTTTTACAGCCAGGCCGTGGCCATGGCCGCCTACCGGATGGGGTACGCCCGGGCTTGCGCGGGCGTTATCGGCCCGACCAACCAAAGCCGGGGGATTCTTTCGGCGTTCCTGTCGGCCAACGGATTCCGGTCGATCATCGGCAAGGGGTATTACGCTTTCATCGATGTCGGCCCTTGGATCGACCGGACGGGCTTCAAGGATTCGGCCGATGTGGGCACGTATCTAGCCGAGCGCTTCGGCCTGGCCGTGGTTCCGGGAGTCTATTTCAGCGTCTTCGGCGGCCGGTGGATCCGTTTTTCCTACGCCTTGCCTCCGGATAAGACCGCCCGGGCCGCCGCCCGCCTCAAGGAGGGGTTGGCCTCCTTGTAATTCCCGGTCAGGGGATTTTTTTCAAGGAGAGGGCGATCCGCTTCCGCTCCCGGTCCACGCTCAGGACCCGGACCTTGACGAGCTGGCCGACCTTGAGGATCTTGTGCGGGTCGGAAATGAATTTATCGCCCATCTCGGAGATGTGGACCAGGCCGTCCTGGCGGACGCCGATGTCGACGAAGGCTCCGAAGTCGACGACGTTTGAGACCACGCCCTCGAGGATCTGTTCCGGGGCGAGGTCGTCGACGGTTTTGGCCGTTTCGGAAAAAACGACCGTGCGGAACGCGGGCCGCGGGTCGCGTCCCGGGGTTTCCAGCTCCTTGAGGATGTCCCGGACCGTCGGGAGCCCGACGTCGGGGGTGACGCAGGAGCGGGATTCGATCGTTTTCCTCAAGGCCTCGTCCTCGAAGAGGCCGGCGACGGTCGTGCCGGCCTTGGCCGCCAGCTCCTCGACGAAGGCATAGCGCTCGGGGTGGATGGCCGAACGGTCCCGGGGATCGGCCGCTCCGGGGATGCGGAGGAACCCGGCGGCCTGTTCGAATGTTTTTTCGCCGATGCCCTTGACTTCCTTCAGGGCCTCGCGGGTTCGGAAGGGGCCGCGCTCGCGGCGATGAGCGGCGACGGCCGCGGCCGTCGCCCGGTTCAGACCGGAGATGTATTTCAATTGATCTTCGGAGGCCAAGTTGACGTCCGCCCCGACCGCGTTGACGCAGCTTTCGACGACCTCTTCCAAGGATCGCTTCAAGGCGGCTTGGTCGACGTCGTTTTGGTATTGGCCGACGCCGATGGAGCGGGGATCGATCTTGACCAGCTCGGCCAGCGGATCCTGGAGGCGACGGGCGAGCGAAATCGCCCGGCGGACAGCCACATCCAGGCGGGGGAATTCGGCCGCGGCCGCGTCGGAGACGGCGTAGACGCCGGCGGCGGTTTCTCCGACGACCACGCACGCCGGCCGGCTCCGCTCCGGCAGCTCCTCGAGGGCCGCCCGGACGAACGTTTCCGTCTCCCGGCCGGCCTGCCCTCCGCCGACGGCGACCAGGGCGATCTTGTGCTCGCAGACCGCCTCCAAGAGAGCCCGCTTCGCGCCGTCCGCGTCGTTTTTCGGGGCGTTCGGATAAATCGTCCGGTACTCGATGAATTTGCCTGTCGGGGCGACGACCGCCAGCTTGCAGCCGGCCCGGAACCCCGGATCGACGCCCAGCACGGCCTGCCGCCCGGCCGGGGCGGCCATCAGAAGATCTCGGAGGTTTTCGCCGAAGACCTTGAAGGCTTCCCCCTCGGCTTTCTCCCGGATTTCCCGAAGGACGCCCGCCTTGACGGCCGGGGCCAGGATCCGGTCGAGCGCGTCCAGGGCGACGTCGGTCAGGAACGGAGCGGCGGCGCTTTTCGGATGGCGGATGAACCGGACGACGAGATTGCGGAGAGCCGGCTTCTTGGGGAAGGCCAGCTCGATCTTGAGGACCTTTTCCCGTTCGCCCCGGATGACGGCCAGGGCCCGGTGGGAAGGAATCGCCTGGATGCTTTCCCGGAAGAGATAATAGATCTCGTATTTGGATTTCCGGCCGGCGTACTCCTCGCGGGCCGAGGTGACGACGACGCCCTCGGCCCGGACCAGGGCCCGGTGAGACTTGCGGGCTTCAGGATCGTCGGCCCATTCCTCGGCCAGGATGTCGCCGGCGACCCGCAGGGCCGCCTCGGCGGTTTCGATTCCCTTGCCGGCGTTGATGAATTTCGCCGCTTCGGCGCTCACGTCGGCCGCCGCGTCCTCGAGATCGACCAGCCACCGGGCCAGCGGTTCAAGGCCGGCGTCCCGGGCCCGGGCGGCCCGCGAATTTTCCCTGGGGGTGAGGGACAGGGCGAAGTCCTCCAGCTCGGCGGCGTCCGTCGTTTCCTGGAGGGCGGTTTCGCGTTCGGGCGAGAGAAGCCCTTTTTCCCGCAGGGCCGCCGTCAGGGCGGTCCTCCGCTCCTCCAGTGTCCGGAGGCCGTCGCGGCGCCGGGCGATCTCCCGGATGCGGTGTTCGGCCAAGCCGCCCGTCTGCTCTTTCCGGTACCGGGCGATGAAAGGGATGGCCGCCCCCGCGTCCAGAAGGGCCAGGGTTCGGGCGACCGCGGCGGTCCCGATCTTGAATTCGGCGGCGAGGCGTTCGGCGATTTTCACGACAGACTCCTTCCGGGGACGTCGATTCTCAAGAAAAGAAATATCCCATACCCGGGGTCCGCCTGTCAAAGCGGTGATGGCTCGACGATGAACAGGGCGGTGAAAGCGGGGGGAAGCGCGGCGTGAATTAAGGGGCGCGGATTCGCGGGGATTGAGGTTTCCGGCCGGGAAGGCGCTCTTCATTTTCAGGAGAGCCGCCCGCCCTGGGCCCCGATGCGGCCGGATGAGCCCTCGACGGCACGACCGGCCCCGGCCACGCCGGCCACGGCTGATTTATCACGGCAAGGCATTCGGTCGGCGGATCCGGCCGCGGTTGCGCGACAGCCGTTGCCTCTGCCGGTCCCGGCGCAAGTCGTTCACCGAAGTCGATCCGTTTCTCCGGCCGTGGAGGCGGCGGGGCGCCTCCGGCCGGCGGCGTAGCAGTAGACGCAGCCGCGCGGGCACGTTCCATAAACGCCGATGTCCCGGCTCTCGACGCAGCCGCAGGCCTTCCGCTGACGCGGATCCTTGCGGAGGCGGAGAGGCCGGCCGAGCAGGCGGGAAAGAAGGCCGTCGTCGATGCATTTCCCCGGCCGGACGCCCCAAGGCTCAAGATTGATCTCCTCGGCGCAGCTCAGGATTTCAAGTTTCCGGCCGGCGGCGGTTTCGACCAGGGCCGGCATCAGCCCGGCGAGATCCTCCGGGGAAGGCGGACGGACGCGCACCCCCCTCCGTTCCAATTCGCGGAAACGGGCGGCGGCCGAGGGGTAGAAGTCGACCAGGCTGATCATCACCCGTTTTGTCGCCCCGGCCAGGGCCGAGGCGAGGCGTTCGAACCGCCGGCGATGAAAAGCCGCCCCGGTCCGGTTGGAAAAGACGATCGGGTCATAGCGCCAGACCACCCGGTCGGGGCCGAGGCGTTCGGACAGCGCGCGGAACGCGGCGACCGCCTCCTCCCCCCGGGGGGCCTCGGGATCTAGGACGGTCGGGCCGTCCAGGAGCGTATACTGGAAGTAATAGGCGTATCCCCGGTCGTCGAGCTCCCGGAGACGGGGAAGGAGGGGGCGGGCGTCGCGCGTCCAGAAGACGATCGCCTCGACACCGGAGGGGCTCAACTCCACCCGGGAGACGAGGCGGGGATTCCGCGGATGGGGGACGTTGAGGAAGCCGGCCCGGACGCCGTCCATGAATTCCCGGGCGAAGAAGGCCGGGACATCCGTCCGGCGGCTGGCGCTGATGATCATGGCTTCCGGGGGCGCGTCAGGCTTGCGGCGGCCGGGCCCAGGACGTCCGGAGGAGGGTCAGCTCCTTATCTCCATCGGCCCGGGAAAGGCGGTGAAGAAAGCGCGGGCCGGCCTCGCCGCCGGCGGCCTCGATCCGCTCGAGGCGGGAAACGATGACGTCGCCGTAAAAGGCTTCCGCCCGGAAATTGACCTCGATCGAGACCGGCCGGAGCTCGAAGAGGATCTCCCGGGGAACGGTCTCCAGGGCCCGGTGGATGTAGGCCGTGGCCGTGAAATGGCGGTTGATGTCCAGGTCCGAGAAAAAGACCGGGAATTCCTTCCGGGCGTCCTCGCGGGCCGGGGAGGGAAGGGGGGCGAAATCGTCCTCGACCGCCCTGCGGCCGTCCAGCGGAAAGTCGTCCAAGTGCTCGGCCATCCGAACCGGCCGCCGGGTTTCCAAATCAACGATCAGCCAGGAGGACGTCGCCCGGGCGGCCGGGCCGCGGTCGTTGAAGACCGCGAAATCGCGGATCGCGTAGAGGGGCAGCTTGGCCGAGGGCCATGTCTCGATCGTGAGCGATTCCCCCCAGGCGGGGAACCGGTCGAACTCGACGTGAAGCCGGGAGAGAACCCAGGTCCGGCCTTTTTTGAACAGGTCCGTGACGCCGATGTCGAACCGGGCGGCCTGTTCGGAGGCGGACTCAAGAAGATAATCGAGGAAGACGACGGGCTGAATGCGCCCGCTCTGATCGATGTCCACCGCCCGGACCTCGAATGGCTTCAGGTGAATCGCGCCGCTCATCGAACACCTCCGTCGAATCCCAGTATAGGAAACCCCGCCGTCCGGCGCAAACCTACGCCGGCCGCGTCCGACGTTCAGATCCGGAATCATGGATGAGACTCCCCTTGATCGTATTCTTTCCCGTCCCCGGAAGCCGGGCGCGGAGAGAGCGGAACCGCGGAAAAGCCGAGGCGACGGGGGCGGTGTTCCCGTCCGAGCCCGACCAGGCCGGCGGGACGAAATCAAAAGAGCGTCCGGGCATAGAGGCGGAGAGTCCTTCGGTCGGGCGGGGGAAACGCCGCCGAAAAAAACGGAACGGGCCTCGCGAACGACCTGGACATCCCGGCGGGCTTCCCGTCTCACCGGAGTATCGGGGATGTCTCCCGCCCTTCGGAGGGGTCGGCCGAGGGTCGCTCCCCAGGGAGGCCGATGCCTCCGTTTGACAGGCGCGCCGACAAAGTCTATAAAAGAAATCGGCCGCGGCGGCCTGTCACCGGGACGCCGCGGCCGAGGAGTTTCTTCATGCCCTTCCCGATCGGATTCGACAACGAAAAGTACTTGGCCGAACAGGAAGCGGCGATTCTTGATCGAGTCCGCCGCTTCGAAAACAAGCTGTATCTGGAATTCGGCGGCAAGATTCTCTTTGACATGCACGCTTCCCGGGTTCTTCCCGGGTTCGATCCCAATGTCAAGATGCGCCTGCTCCAAAAGCTCCGCGACCGGGCGGACATCCTCCTGTGCATCTATGCCGGCGACATCGAGAGGAAAAAGGTCCGGGCGGATTTCGGCATCACCTACGACGTCGACGCCTTGAAGCTTATCGATGATCTCTCCGAATACGGCCTGGCCGTCGGCGGCGTCGTCATCACCCGCTTCGACAACCAGCCCGCGGCCAAAATCTTCCGGAGCAAGCTAGAGCGCCGGGGCGTCCGGGTCTACACCCACGGCTACACCCGCGGCTATCCGACCGACGTCGACCTCATCGTCAGCGACGCCGGGTATGGGGCCAATGAATATATCGAGACGAACAAGCCGCTCGTCGTCGTCACCGGTCCGGGCCCCAACAGCGGAAAGCTGGCGACCTGCCTTTCCCAGATCTACCATGATTACCGCCGGGGATGGAAAGCCGGCTACGCCAAGTTCGAAACCTTTCCGATCTGGAACCTGCCCCTCAAGCACCCGGTCAACGTCGCCTACGAGGCGGCCACGGCCGACATCAAGGATTTCAACCAAGTCGACCCCTTCCATCTCGAGGCCTATGGAATCCCCGCGGTCAATTACAACCGCGATATCGACGTCTTTCCCGTGGTCCGGCGCATCCTGGAAAAAATCACCGGCGGAGAGCCCCTGTACCGGTCGCCCACGGAGATGGGCGTCAACCGGGCCGGATTCGGCATCATCGACGACGCCGTCTGCCGGAACGCCGCCCTCCAGGAGCTCATCCGCCGCTATTTCCGCTATGCCTGCGAGTACGCCCTGGGATTCGTCGAAAAGGACACCGTCGAGAGGGCCGAGCTGATCATGCGGGAAATGAACGTCAAGCCCGAGGACCGCCGGGTCGTGGAGCCGGCCCGGGCCGCGGGTGAATCAGCCGCCGCCCGGGGGAAGGGACACAAGGGCGTGTATGTCGGCTCGGCCATGGAGCTGCCGAACGGGACGATCGTCACCGGGGTGAATTCGCCTCTTCTCCACGCCGCCTCGAGCCTCCTCCTGAACGCAGGAAAAACCATGGCCGGGATCCCCGACCCGATTCCCCTGCTTTCGGCGTCCACCTTGGAGGCCGTCGCCCGTCTGAAGGAGGACATCCTCGGGATGAATTCGGCCAGCCTGAACGTGGACGAAGTCTTGATCTGCCTGAGCCTGGGGGCGGCGGCCAATCCCTCGGCCCAATTGGCCCTGGACAAGCTCAAAAGCCTCCGCGGGTCGGAAGTCCATATGACCCACATGCCGACGCCGGGCGACGAGGCGGGACTCCGCCGTTTGGGGTTCCACGTGACCGCCGACCCGAATTTTTCAAGCAAGAACCTGTTTATCATTTGAGAGAGAATTCATGGCGTCCGTTCTGCTTTACCTGGGGGGCGCGATCTTCGTGCCCGGCCGGGCCTTCCGCCGTCTGGCCAAGGAACGGCGGAGGTTTGCCGAGGGATTCCGCGTCGTCTTTCTGGTCGGCATCCTCTACACGCTGTCGGCGGCCGGCCTGGCCGTTTCCGGGGCGCTGATTCCCGCCCCGGTGTTCCTGCCGCTTGACGCCCACAATTACTATTTTTTTGAGATTTTTTTCGCCCTTCCAGCGTTCCTTCTGGCTTGGCTGGCCGCCTCCGCCACCGGAACGCTCGTTTCCCTGGTTTTCCGGGGACGGGGGGGATTCAAGGCGGCCGCGGCTCCCTGGGCCTTCGCCTTCGCCGGGCCGTCGTTCCTGATGTGGCTGCCGCATGCGGTCTTTTCGGGATTCCTTCTGCTGGGGATGTCCCAGCAGGAGTTCATGTCGTACACGGCTGATCCCGGATTCCTGCAGACCGCGTTTTTGATTTATCAAGGTCTGGCGGCTCTTCTGCTGGCCGCCGGATCGGTCCGGGCGGCCGCCGCCGGACGGTCCCTCCGGCCGGTCGGCGCCCTTTTGACGGGGCTTTTCGCCGCGGCCGTTTTCGGGGGGATCATCGGCCTCGTCATCCGCTGAAAGAGAAGCCATGCCGCACGATATTCCGCCGGGGGAACGACGAATCGTCCTGGTTCTTGCTTCCGTCGCGGCGTTTTTAACGCCTTTCATGGGCGCCTCGCTGAACGTCGCCGTCCCGGTCATCGGCCGGGAGTTCCGCATGTCGGCCGTCTCCCTCGGCTGGATCGCCATGACCTATCTCCTGGCCGCGGCCGTCTGCCTCGTGCCGTTCGGGAAAATCGCCGACCTCACCGGGCGGAAGCGGATTTTCGGCTGGGGAAGCCTTCTCCACGCCGCCTCGTCGCTTTTGGCCGCCCTGGCCGGATCCACGGCGGTTTTTTTCGGCGCCCGCGTCCTCCAAGGGATCGCCGGGGCGATGCTGATCAGCACCGGCGTGGCCATGCTGACCTCGGTCTATCCGCCGGGGGAGCGGGGGCGCGTCCTGGGCCTCAACGTTTCCTTCACGTACCTGGGGCTTTCCCTCGGCCCCGTCCTGGGAGGAGCGATGACCCAGCACTGGGGCTGGAGGAGCATCTTCCTCGCCGCCTCGGCCCTGGGTTTCATCCTGGCCTTGATCGTCATCGGAACGCTGAAGGGCGAGGAATGGACGGGCGGGGAAAAGCAAGCCGTCGACGCCGCCGGCGCGCTTTTGATGGCCGGAGGACTGATCAGCCTCATGCTGGGCTTCAGCCGGCTGCCCGAGCCCGAGGGATTCCTCCTTCTTGCGGCGGCCGCCGCTTTCCTCGTTCTTTTCATCCTGAGGGAAAAACGGGCCCCGGCCCCGATTCTCGATCTGAATCTTTTCCGGGGAAACCGCGTTTTCGCTTTCTCGAACCTGGCCGCCCTGATCAATTACAGCGCGACCACGGCCGTGGGATTCGTCCTGAGCCTGCATCTTCAAATCGTCAAGGGCTTGTCCCCGCAAGCCGCCGGCCTCGTTCTCCTGGCCCAGCCGGCGATGATGGTTTTGTTTTCGCCCCTGGCCGGGCGCCTCTCGGACCGGATCGAGCCCCGGTTCCTGGCCTCCTCGGGGATGGGAATCATCGCCGCCGGCTTGCTCTTGCTGGCCGGTTTGAACGGAGCGACTTCCACGGCCGTCATCGCCGGCGTCCTCCTCGTCCTGGGATTCGGCTTCGCCCTCTTTTCCTCGCCCAACACCAACGCGGTGATGGGGGCGGTGGACAAGCGCTCCTACGGCGTGGCCTCGGCTCTTCTCGGGACGATGCGGATCACCGGCCAGATGACCAGCATGGGCCTGGCCACCCTCGTCTTCGCCCTGCGGATCGGCCGGGTCGCGATCTCGGCCGAGGCGCATCCCGGTTTCTTGGCCGCTTCCCGGATCATCTTCCTGATATGCGCGGCCCTGTGCCTGGCCGGAGTCTTCGCCTCGCTGGCCCGGGGGAAGATGCACGAGACGGCGGGATCGTTGACAAGCGTGGATTAATTCCTATAAAATTACTAGGAAATAATCGGCCCCGGGCCGGAAAGGATGATTATGAAACCGAGTCAGATCGTTGAAGGCCTCTGGTCCGTGGGGGCGGTGGATTGGGACCGGCGGCTGTTTGATTCCCTGATCCCGCTGCCCGACGGAACAAGCTATAACTCCTATCTCGTCCGGGGGACGGAGAAAACCGCCCTCTTCGACGCCGTGGATCCCTCCCGGACGGACATTCTCCTGGAGAACTTGAAGGACGTCCCGTCGCTGGATTATGTGGTCGCCCATCACGCCGAACAGGATCACAGCGGCTCCCTTCCCGCCGTCCTGGAAAAATATCCCGCGGCCAAGCTCGTCTGTTCCCCCAAAGCCAAGGGCATCCTGGTGGATCATCTCGGCCTTCCGGAGGAGAGGATCGTCGTCGCGGCCGACGGCGAGACGCTCTCCCTGGGCGGCAAGACCCTGGAATTCGTCCATACTCCTTGGGTTCACTGGCCGGAGACGATGTGCACGCACCTCCGGGAAGACGGAGTGCTTCTGTCCTGCGATTTCTTCGGCTCCCACTTCGCCCAATCCGGGCTGTTCGTCGAGGACGAGCGCGCGATTTATCCCGCGGCCAAGCGCTATTTCGCCGAGATCATGATGCCCTTCCGCGCGGCCATCCGGAAAAACATGGACCGGCTCAAAGCCCTGGACATCCGGATCATCGCCCCGAGCCACGGACCGGTGTATGGCCGGCCGGCCTTCATCCTCGACGCCTACCGCGACTGGATCTCGGAGACTCCCAAAAACAGCGTCCTGATCGCCCACGTGTCCATGCACGGGAGCACGGGACGGATGGTCGCCCGGCTGATCTCCGCCCTGGCGGAGCGCGGCGTGGACGTCCAGGCCTTCAACGTCTCCGCGGTCGATCTCGGGAAAATGGCCGCCGCCCTGATCGACGCGGCCACGATCGTCTTGGCTTCGCCGGCCGTCCACGTCGGCTTGCATCCGAACGCGGCCTCAGCCGCGTTCCTGGTCAACGCTCTTCGGCCGAAGGCCCGGTTCGCCGCCCTGGTCGGATCGTATGGATGGGGGCACAAGATGGCCGAGCAGGCCGTCGGCCTGCTGCCGAACCTGAAGGTCGAAGTCCTGCCGCCGCTGTTCGTCAAGGGAATGCCGCGGGAAGCCGACCTCCGGGCCGTCGACGAGCTGGCTGAAACCATCGCCCGGAAGCACCGGGAGGCCGGGCTGGCCTGACGGCCGGGCCGGCTCCGGAAATGCCCTCAGGCCTCCCCGAAGCGCAGGACCGCGGCCGCGATCTCGTCGTGGGACAAGCGCGTCCCTTCGTGGGGGGAGACCACCAGCCGGTGATTGAAGAAGGGGCATTCGCCGCCGTACCAGCGGAGCCGGTCGTCCGTCCCGGCCGCTTCGGCCGCCCGCGATTCCAGGCTGTTGATGACCTCGGCGAGGCCGCGGAGGTTGACGCCGGCGGCCGGATCGACGGCCAGGCTGTAGCGCAATCCCAGAAAATTCTGGAAAACGAAGCTGAAGCCGCGGCCGAGCGGCGAGCCGCCGCGGTCCCGGCGGGCCCATTCCTTGAACAGGAAGCTGTGGGGGTTGACGACGATCAGTCCGTCGACGGCCGTCCGCCCGGCCCCTGAGATGTTCGGGAGATGGAGCGTGATTTTCCGGGCGTGGTGGACATCCCCCTGGTACCAGGCGTTGTCCTGGTCGACTTTTCGGACGGCCTGCTCGTAGCGATCGATGCCGGCGAACAAGGTCCGGTCCTCGGTGATATCCCCGCCTTCGGATGCCCGGGCGTGGAGGTGGCGCATGAATTTCAAACCCTCGGAGATCCGGCCGGCGTTGATTTCCTCCGGCGCTTTTCTCACCCCGACAAAAAGGGCCCGGAGGACGGCGTAGGGGGTGGCCCCGAGGTCGATCGTCGCCGGCAGCAGGGCCGAGTCGGCGAGCTTGGCATACTCCGCCAGCGTCCGCATGCCCTCGTCCACGACGCCGGTTTCGAGAAGCCGGAGGGCGAGAAAGACCGCGGCCAAGGCGTCGAAATCAGGCAGGGTATGGGTGACGATCGTCACCGGGCCGAGGGCGTCGGCCGGCCGGCCGCCGGGGCGCAAGTGATCCAGGACGAGCTCCGGATGCTTGACCACCAGCGAAGCCGCGCACTCGCTTTCCGCCTCGGCGAAATGATGATCCAGCACGCCCGGGGCCATGGTCATCCCGACGTCGAGGACGAGCCGTCCCGGCTCGGACGCGCACCGCGTCCCGAAGCCGACGAAATCGAAGCGCGCCACCATGCTCGTGAAGATAGCACACCTCGGGGGATAAACAAACCGCCGCGGTTTCCGTATGGAAAGACGTTGAAGACACGATCAGCGACAACGAAAGGAGATCCGCGATGATCATCACGACCACCCCGGCGGTGGAAGGCCGGAAAATTTCCTCCTACCTGGGCATCGTCACCGGCGAGGCCATTCTCGGAGCCAACATGTTCAAGGATCTGTTCGCCGGCATCCGGGACTTGGTCGGCGGCCGGTCGGCCGCCTACGAGCGCGAGCTTCAGAACGCCCGGGACATCGCCCTGGCTGAAATGAGCGACCGGGCCGTCCGTCTCGGGGCCAACGCGGTGGTCGGCGTCGACTTGGACTACGAGGTTCTCGGGCAAACCAACGGCATGCTGATGGTTTCGGTTTCCGGAACCGCCGTCCGGCTCGACTGAAACAGCCGGCCGGAGCCCTAAATGCCGGTCCGGGCCAGGGGAGAAGCGGGAAAGGCGCCGCGGCCGAAAGAACGGCCCATCGGCCCGTTGAGAGGCCATCTTGATTGCAGGGTGTTGCTTCCCTCAATTTATAGGGACGGGGCGCCGGCTCAGCCCCGGCTCTGAAGATGCCGGACGATTTTCAAGGAGCCGGAGGGAAACGGGTAACGGTCCAAGGCGCCCAAAGAAACCCAGCGGACGGAGGAATCGCCCCGGAAATCCGGCGGACGCGGGCCGCCGGGGCCGGCGATCGTGACGTCAAACGCGTGGAGGGTGACCCGGAACCGGGTATAGGAATGCCGGACGGTCATCAAAGGCCGGGCGGATTCAACGGCGAACCCCCGCTCCTCCCGAAGCTCCCGGCGGAGGGCCGCCCGGAGCGTTTCGCCCGCCTCGACCTTCCCGCCGGGAAACTCCCAAAGCCCGGCCAGAAGCCCCGTCTCGGGACGTTTCTGGAGGAGAACGCGGCCGTTTTTGCGGATGACGGCGACGACGGCCGTGATGTCTTTCGGCCGGAGGGTCTTCGGGGCGGGAAGGACGTCCTGTTCCCCCCGGGCGAAGGCCCGGCAGAAATTTTGCCCGGGGCACTTGAGACAAAGCGGATTTTTCGGGCGGCAGACGAGAGCTCCCCATTCCATCATCGCCTGGTTGAAATTGCCGGGCGACCGGCGGGAGATGCGCTTTTCCAGGAAGCGGGCGATGGCCGCGTCTCGGCCGGCTCCCGGCGGCCCGGCGAGGCCGAGCATCCGCGTCATGACCCGTCGGACGTTGGCTTCGACGACGGGGACCGGCCGATGGAAAGCCAGGCTGGCCACGGCCGCCGCCGTGTAGGGGCCGAAACCGGGGAGGGCGGCCAAGTCCGCCGGATCCTCGGGAAACCGCCCGCCGCAACGATCCCGGATGATCCGGGCGGTCCGGCGCATGTTCCGGGCGCGCTGATAATAGCCCAGGCCTTCCCAGGCTTTGAGCACCTTCTGGAGCGGCGCCCGGGCGAGCGTTTGGAGATCGGGAAAGGCTCTCAGCCAGGCGTTATAATAGGGGATGACGGCTCCGACCGTCGTTTGCTGGAGCATGATTTCCGACACCCAGACGCGATAGGGATCGCGCGTCCGGCGCCAGGGAAGGTCGCGCTTGCGGGCGGCGTACCAACGGAGAAGCCGGCCGGGGAAAAGGGCGTCCCAGCCTTCGTCGCATCTCCCGTTCGATTCCGCGGGGAGATCTGACCGGCGAATGGCTCTTCTCCGCCGGATCAACGGTTGAAGCTCAGCTGAACGCGCGTGCCGCGGCGGCCGGTGAACGTCAACTCCGCGTCGAGCTGTTCGACCAGCATCCGGACGATGGTCAGCCCCGTCCCGGAAACCGTGGCGTAATCAAAGCCGGGGGGGAGGCCGCCGCCGTTGTCCGCGACCTCGAGGAAGATCCGGCCGTCCGTCTCCTTCAGCTCGAGCCGGATTTCCCCGATGCCTTTTCCGGGGAGGCCGTACTTGAGGGCGTTCATGACCAGCTCGGTCAGGATCAAGCCGACGGGGACGGATCGTTTCGGGTCGAGCTTGATTTCCTCGAGCTTGGTCTTCAGCCGGACATTGTTGGCTTCCGGGGCGAAGGACCGGATGACCGCTTCGGCGATCTCCTGGACATAGACGTGCAGATTCACCCGGTCATAATTGGCCGAATCCGACAGCCGCTCATAGACGGTGGCGATCGAGCCGATCCGGGCCCGCGTCTTGGTGAAGATTTCCCGGGCCCGGGCGTCGGCCAAGTTCTCCTTCTCCAGCCCGAGAAGGCTGGAGATGAGGGCCAGGCTGTTCTTCGTCCGGTGCTGCAGCTCGCGCATCAGGAGCTCTTTTTGCTTAACGAGCTGCTGGAGCTCCTGTTCCGACCGTTTCCGCTCGATGGAGAGAGCGGCCTGACCGGAGACGAAATTCAGCATGTCCATGTCTTCGTTCTTGTAGAGCGCCCCGGCCACGTACGTTTGGACGACCATGACGCCGATCGTCTGGCCCCGGATCTTCAGCGGGACGCCCAGCCAATCGGCCGAGGGGGCGCCGATGAGCACGACCTCCCCTGATTTTTCCAGCTCCTCGGCCTTCTGCGGGGTGGCGTGAAGGGGTTCGCCGTGGAACAGAACGTACTCGGTCAAACCCCGGCCGATCGGCTGGGGAAGCGGCGGTTCGTCGTATTCATCGATGAAATAAGGGAAGCTAAGGAGCTTTTTCTCGGAATCGTAAAGGGCGATATAGAAGTTTTCCGCCGGGATCAGCCGGCTGACGATCAGGTGGAGGGCTTTGAAGATTTCCCCGAGGTTTTCCGCCCGCAAGGCGACCTGGGCGATCTCGTAGACGGCCGTCCGGATATCTTCCCGGGATTTTTGTTCGGTGATGTCGAGGCAGATCCCGTCCATCCGGACGGCGTCGCCGGTATCATCATGGGCCGCGCTTCCCATCACCAGGAGCCAGCGCATTTGTCCCCCGGGCCGGAGGATGCGGACTTCATCCTCGAAGGGAATGCGGCCGGCCAAGGCTCTTTCCAGGCGGAGACGGGAGCTTTTCCGGTCCTCGGGATGGATGAGGGTTTTCCAGAGGTCGACCGGATCTTCCGATTCCTTCGGTGTTTTTTCGATGATCGCGTAAAGCTCCGGCGACAGGATCAGGCGGCCCGAGGCGGCGTCCCAGTTCCACACGCCGGCCTTGGCCGCCTTCTGGGCCAAGGCCAGCCGCTGTTCGCTGAGACGGGCTTTTTCGGCGGCTTGAACCCGCTCGGTGACGTCCAAGCTCGTGATGATCGCGCCCTCGGAGAAGGGGGCGATGGAGATGTCGAGGTATTTCCCTTCATAGGGCAGGGCAAAGAAATGAACGGGTTTCCCGGAAGCGATGGCGGCCGTCAAGGCGCCCCGCATATCAATCCCGTGCCGGGCCGCATAGTCCGTGTACATCCGGTCGCCGATTTGGGGAAGACGGTCCCCGGACTGTTTTTTGGCCAGGTTGGTTTTGACGATCCGGCCTTCCCGGTCGACGATCACGGTTTGGATCGGATTGAATTGAAAGAGGGCGAAATTAAACAGTTCGCTGGCTCGGAGCTTCTCCTCCGCCGAGCGGCGCTTCCGGTGAGCCTCATGGAGCCGGAAGGCCATGCCGACCGAGGCTTGAAGAACAGTGATCCCGGCGTCCTTGATCACATAGCCGTACGAGGCGATGTCTTCCGTTTTGTCGACGAAATGTTTTTCCGTGTGGGACGAGAGGAAAACGATGGGAATATCGCGGTCCTTGAGGATCCGACGGGCCGTCTCGGTCCCGTCCATTCCGCGGCCGAGATTGATGTCCATCAGAATGAGATCGATCTCTTTTCCCCGGATCCGGACGGCCTCGATCGCCTCTTCTCCGCCATGGACGACGATGACCTGGTATCCTTCGTCCTGGAGCTGCTTGGCCTCGTCCCGGGCGACGAGGGCTTCGTCTTCGACGAGGAGGAGGGTCTTGCCCTTGAACATGATCAAGCCGCCGGCCGGAGTTCGCCGGGCCGGAGAAAAACGAGCCGTGTCTTGCTCATAATGATCGAAATATAGCCCCCCCGCCGGTGCGAGTCAAGAACGGATTCCCCCGGCATGATTCCCGAGGCGAAACGACGGCGGCCCTTTTCTTTGAAGAGAGGAATCGAAAAACGAGCCGAAGGCCGCCCGCTTCAGGAAGGCGCGCCGCGGGGAGCGTTCATCTCCGTCCGCGGAAAGGCGGCTTAGGCCGCGGGGCGGGGATGTCTCGAATTCTTGGAATCCTTCTGAGTGCGACGGGTCACATCCGTTCCGGGACCGAGAGGCCCATGAGATCGAGAACCCGCTCCAGAACGCCGCGGACGTGATGGAGCCCGAGAATCCGCAGGCCCCTGACGTCCGGCCGTTCCTCGGACAGGACCGGCCGGCGGTGGTAATAGGCGTTGACTTTTTGGGAGAGAAGGAAGGCGAACTTGGCCAGGTGAGAGAACTCGAGCGAGGCCAGGGAATGCAGGATCTCCTCCTCGAGCTTGGAGGAGGCGGCGATCAGATCCCAGAGCTCGGTCCGTTCGGCCGCGTCCAGGACGTCGAAGGAAGGGGGGGGGTCGGACGCCCGCCTCTCGATGTCTTCCCGGCTCGTCCCCTCGCGCTCCTCCAGCTTTCTGAAGATGCTGTTGAGGCGGACGACCGTGTAGAGGAGATAAGGGCCGGTCTCGCCCTCGAAGCTGAGGGCCTCGTCGACATCGAAGACGATCATCGAATGGCGGGCGAACTTCAGCATGAAATACCGCAGGGCCGCTTTGGCGATGTCGGCCGCCGTCCGGTTCTTGGCCTCGTCCGGCAGGTCGGGATTGCGCTTATCCACTTCGGCCCGGGCTTTCTCTTCGAGGAGGTCGAGGAGATCGTCGGCTTTGACCCCGAGGCCTTTCCGCCCGGAGACCTCGACGAAGCTTTTCCCCTCCTCGCCGGCCGCCGCTTCCAACCCCAGGTATTTGAGGCTCCGGGGGGACAAGGCGACCATCTCGTAGGAGAAATGGACCGACCGCTCGGCCTGCTCCTCGAAGTGAAGCGCCCGGAGCCCCTGGACGACGACTTTCTGGAGATAGGCCTGGCGGGAATCGATGACGTTGTAAACGCGGCCGGCCCCGCCGAACGAGACCTTCCGGCCGTTGGGTTCGGCCGTCGAGATCCAGAGGGTCCGGCCGTTCTCCTCGGCGAACGGTTCGTAATAGAAATCCCGCCCGAGGAGGCCGAATTTCCACATCTGGTAAGCGATGTCCTTGCCGACGTAGGTGACCGTCCCGTCGCCGCGGACGATGATTTTTTCCCGGTCGTCCTCGTCCTCGACTTTCATGACCCAGCAGCCCGCGTTCGGTCCCTCGGTCTGAAGCGAGATCGCCCGGCGCTCCTTGAGAAGGGCGAAGGCCCGCTCCCAGAACCGGAGGCCGAGAATGCTCGACTCGCAGGGAAGGACGTCGTAGGCCGCGCCGATCCGCGTCATCGTCCGGAGATGGGCCCGGGCGACGCGCCGGGAAACGGCGAAGGCCATCCCGCTCTCGGGCGGGCGGCCGTGTTCGATGTTCTTGAGGATCTCGGCCTTGCGGCCCCGGCTTTCGGGGTGCTCCTCCAGGTACGCGACGGTCCGGGCGTAGAGATCCCAGCAGTAATAATCGAACCGCTCGATCCGGTCCAGGTCGGCCTCCGTCTTCCGCTCGAGCTCCATCAAGCCGTAAACGACGTCGACGACCTGGACGCCGGTGTCGTCGAGATAATTCTGGACCTCGACGGTTTCCCCCTTGGCCCGGAGGCACCGGACGAGGGTGTCGCCCAGGCAGGCGTTCCGGAGATGGCCGATGTGGGCCGCCTTGTTGGGGTTGATGTTCGTATGCTCGACGATGATCTTTCGTTCCTCCGGCCGCAGGGCGCCCCGTCCGGCCGAAGCGAGCCGTTCGGCGAAAAACGGATCCGGATCCAAAAACAGGTTGATAAAGCCGGCCCCGGCGATTTCCAGGCGCGAAATCCCCGGCGGAACGCCGATCTCGGCCGCCATTTTTTGGGCGATTTTCCGGGGATTGTCCCCGATTTTTTTGGCCAGGGAGAGGGGAAGCGAGAGGGCCAGGTCGCCGAATTTGGCCTGGGGCGGGTAGAGAAAATCGATGTCTTCCCGGACGATGGGGTAGAGATCCTTCAGCCGTTCGTAGAGAATGGTCCGAAGTTTTTCTTTCAGGACAAGCATAACCGCCCCATTATAGCACAGGGCTTTTCCCCTGTTCAGGCTCTTGGCAAAACCGGCTGAATATGCTCTACTGTTTTTCACGGACAAGGAGACACCATGAAAAAAGCACTCGCTTTGGCGTTGGTCCTAAGCGTCGTTGGATTTTCCTGTTCCCCCGGCAAGACCGAGGGAACGAAGCTCGCCGAGGGCACGCCGGCCTATCAGCTGGCCAAGGACCTGTCGGCCGTTCTGCCGTTGTTCGACCCGGACAAGAACACGGTTCTTTATGAAGCCAAGAAATTCACGGTCACCGCCGGCGACGTGGCCGAGGTCATCCTGAACACCATGGGGAACGCGGCTTTTCAGCTCATCGACCGGGATCCGGCGGGCTTGAAAGCGGCCGTCCTCCAGGCCGCCGAGCAGATCGGCGAGCGCCGGCTGCTGACGGCCGCGGCCGAGGCCGCCGGGATCACCTTCTCGCAGGAGGAATTCGACAAGGTTCTGGCCGAGCAATATGCCAAGGCCGGCGGCGAGGAGGCGTTCCTCGAGATGCTGAAGTCGAACAAGGTGGATCCCGAGTCCTTCAAGAGGATGATGCGGGAGGAGCAGATGATCGGCAAGTTCCTCGAGGCCGATGTTTTCCAGAAGATCACGGTCGGCGAGGAGGAGCTCCGCCAGGCTTACGCCGCGGACAAGACCGCGACCGTCCGGCACATCCTCCTCATGACCCAGGGCAAACTCGAGTCCGAGATTCCGGAGATCCGGAAAAAGATGGAAGACCTCCTGGCCCGGGCACGGAAGGGGGAGGATTTCGCCGCCCTGGCCCGGGAATACACCGAGGATCCCGGTTCCAAGGAAAACGGCGGGCTTTATGAGGATTTCCCCCGGGGAATGATGGTCAAGCCGTTTGAGGACGCCGCCTTCAGCGTGCCCGTGGGGGAGCTCAGCGGCGTCATCGAGACGAAATACGGCTTTCACATCCTGAAGGTCGAGAACCGGATGAAGGAAACCGAACCGTTCGAAGCGGTCCGGACCCGGCTCGAAGACAATTTAAAGCTGGCCAAGCGGGCCGGCGTCTACGAAAATTTCGTGGCCGGCCTCAAGAGCAAGGCCGGGTTCGTCGAGGTCAAATCCTGAGCCGGCTTACCGGATGAGGGAGATCCCGAACCAGAGCTCGTCGTCCTCGTTGACGGCGTCGAGAAAAACGAACGTGTAGCGGATCAAGGGGGCGATCGTCCAGTCCCCGAGGGTGAAGGGCAGCGAGGCGCCGATCGTCAGGTCGGAAAATCCGCTCTCTTCAATGAACTGCCGGCTGTTGTAGCCGAGTTCGGCGCACAAATCCAGCCCGAGGCTCTCCGAAATCGCCACCGAGTGAGAGGCCTCGAAAAGCGCGTAAAGGCCGGAGCCGAGGTTGAAGTCATAGAAGAGGGTGAGGGTGGGGGACAACAGGATTTCGGGCCATCCGGCCGAGACGTAGAATTCCTGCGTCGTGTTCTCCTTGCAGACGTCCTTCCCGCCGAAAAAATAGCCGTAATTGATGAATCCGGCGGACATTTCCAGATGGTCCGAAAGGGAAAAGGTATAATCCAAAGTCAAGTCGATTTCATCGTAATCCTTGTAGACCGGCCGTTCGCCCAGGGCGAAGCTCCCCCAGAGGTTCACGGAAAATCCCGATTCCCCGAACGCGTAGGTCAGGGACGGCTGGAGGGCGGGCTGGTTGTTCCAATAAAGGTCCCAGCCCCGCCAGATGTACTTGGACATCACGTCCGCCTGGAATTCGAATTGGGCGGACGAGGGGACCGCCCCGGACAGGATCGTCAGAGCCGCGGCCGCCAAGACCGCCTTCACGCGCCAGGACTTCATCGCTCTTCCTCCTCCGGAATCGTTGAGGCCGGCCAATGATTCTTGTTCTCCCCGCGCTCCGGCCCGAAGAGGCGCTATTATACGGGAAATCGAATCCGGAATTAAGAATTGAAAAACAAAGGCGGTTTTTCCACCTTTTCCCCCGGATTTCGACTTAACGGGCGGAAATCCGCCTTAGGAGGGAGACATGATCCGTCAACGGCTCGGCTGGATACCGGACATCCCGGACTTCCGGGATTATTCGGGGGAGACTCCGGTCGTGCGGGACCTCATGGCCGGGGCCCGTCGACGGCCGGGCCTTCCGCCGCAGAGGGCGGGCGGGGGAGGCCGGCCCGCGGGGGCGTCCGAACCGCTTCCCCCGGCCGTCGATTTGCGAAGCCACTGCTCGCCGGTCGAGGACCAGGAAAACCTCGGCTCGTGCACGGCCAACGCCGGAACGGGGATCATCGAGTATTACGAGCGCCGGGCCTTCGGCCGGCACCTGGAGGCTTCGCGCCTCTTCCTCTATAAAGCCGCCCGCAACCTGATGAAGATCTCCGGCGACACGGGCGCTTATCTCCGGACGACGATCGGAGCGATGGTCCTCTTCGGCGTTCCTCCCGAGGACTACTGGCCCTACGATGACCGGCCGGACCGGTTCGACCGCGAGCCGCCGGCCTTCTGCTACGCTTTCGCCCAAAACTACAAGACCATCCGCTATTACCGTCACGATGTCCCCGGAACGCCGGCCGGGGAAACGCTCGACCGAGTCAAGACCCATCTGGCCGCCGGTCATCCGTCGATGTTCGGGTTCACCGTCTACGGCTCCATCGAGGCGGCCGGCGGCGACGGGGCGATTCCCTTCCCGGGACCGCGGGAGCGGATCGAGGGAGGGCACGCCGTGGCCGCGGTCGGTTATGACGACCGGCTCAAGATCAGGAACGAAAAAAACGGCGGGGGAGAAACGACCGGAGCCCTCCTCATCCGCAATTCCTGGGGAAAGGGATGGGGGGACGGCGGGTACGGCTGGCTGCCGTACGCCTACGTCCTCCGCGGCCTGGCCGAGGATTTCTGGTCCGTCTTGAAGAAGGATTGGATCGACACCGGCGCCTTCGACGAGTGAGCCGGCCGGATTTCAGCTCCGGGGAGGAAAACTCCCGGCCGGAGGGACGCCGGCTTCCCGGGCCGCCCGGGCGGCCAGGTAGTCGAAGGCGACGTCCATGGCCGCGTGATCGGCGACTAAGACGAGCGTGTCTCCCGGCTCGACCAGGAAATCGGCGGCCGGGCCGGTGTGGGATTCTTCGCCGCGGACGACGGCGATGACGGTCGCTCCCGTCCGGGCCCTCAAGTCGAGCTGGGCCAAGGTCCGCCCGGCGGCCGGGCAATCCGGGCCGACGTAAAACGTCTCAGCCGTCCCGGCCGTCAGCAAGTCGACGATTTTCTCGAAGGACGGCCGGACCGGGCCGGTCGTCCGCAAGATCCCGTACCGTTCGGCCCGGACGGCCTTGACCTCGGCGTCGATGATGTTTTTGGGGATGTGGTAGGCCTCGAGAACCTGGGAAAAAATCTCGATGGAGGTCTCGAATTCCTCGGGGATCACGCTGTCGGCTCCCGCTTCGTAGAGCGCGTCGAGGCCGGTGACGTATCGCGACCGGACGATGATCTGAGCCTTGGAGCCCAGCCCCCGGACGAGGAGCAGGCCTCGGCGGGTGGCGGTCGCATCGGAGATGGCGAAGACGATGATTTTCGCCCGGCGGATGCCGGCCAGCCTGAGGATCTCCGTCCGGCAGACATCCCCGAAAAGGGTTTTTTCGCCGTCCTCGACGGCTTGGCGGATAAGCTTCGGATTGAGATCGATGACAAGATGCTCGATCCCGGCGGTTCGGAGGACGCGGGCCAGGTTCTGCCCGTTCAGTCCGTACCCGACGATGATGACATGGCCGTTCATCCCGGCCGCCGGCGATTCCTTTTCCTCCGCCGCGCCGTCGGCCTTCCGCAGCGCTTTGCGGGCCGCCCCGGCGCTCAGGGCGTCGGCCGCCCTCAGGAGATACGGCGAGACGATCATGGTCAGGATCGCCGAGGACAGGAACAGCTGAAATCCCGGGCCGGCGAGGAAGCCGTGGGCCCGGGCGGCTCCGGCCAGGACGAAGGCGAATTCCCCGATCTGGGCCACTCCCAGGGATCCGAGAAGGATGCCCCGCGGGGACAGCTTCAGGATTTTAAGGACGACCGAATTGATTAGGGTCTTGAGAATAATAACCCCGACGGCCATGGCTGCGGCAAGGCCCATCGCCCGGCTGAAAATCCGGATGTCGAGGAGCAGGCCGATCGAGATGAAAAACAGGCTGATGAAGACGTCCTTGAGAGGGAGGATATCGGCGGCCATCTGGTGGGAATAGGGCGAGTCGGCGACGATCAAGCCGGCTAAAAAAGCCCCGAAGGCCATGGACAACCCCAGAGCTCCGGAGAAGAGAGCCAGTCCCAGGCAGAGGAGGAGCGAGGACAGAATGAAAAGCTCCCTGATCCGCGTCCGAATAATGACCTCCAGCAGCCGCGGCACGGCCGCCCGCAAAAAGAAAAAAGCCGCGGTGATGGCCGCCAGACTCCAGCCGAACTTGGCGATCACCCCTGTCGACCCGGCGGCTCGGCCGGCCAGCAGCGGAATCAGGGCGATGACGGGCACGGCGATCAGATCGTTGAACAGGGTGATGGCCATGATGGTCCGGCCGTGCGGAGAGTCCAATTCGCCTCGGTCGGCCAGGATTTTCGCCACTAAAGCGGTGGCGCTGTTGGCCGCGATGAAGCCGATGATCACCGCCTCGCCCGGGCGGAAGCCCAGGGCGATGAAAATCGCGGCGACGGCTCCCGTAGTCAGGCCGACCTGAAGCCCGCCGCCGAGGAAAAACGGCCGGCGGGCGGCGACCACGGCGCGGAGGGAAAAGTCCAGGCCGATGACGAACAGGAGCATCATCACGCCGACGTCGGCCAGAAGGGAGATCGTCGCGTCGCTTTTGACCAGCCCGACGCCCGAGGGACCCAGGAAGACGCCGGTTAACATGAAGCCGACGACGGCCAGGATTTTCAGCTTCTGGCTGACGGCCACGACGAACAGGGCCGCCGCCAGGATGAAAACCAGGGTCGTCAGAACGGATGTTTCGCCCACTTCAGAAAGAGAATATCACACGGCGCAAGCCGCGGACTAGTAAAATTCTTTTTCGCCGGGGCCGGCGAAGGGGCCCTGCTTGACGGCCAGGATGCGGGAATCGGTCAAGAAGGTCGCTTTGTGGCCGCCCCGGGCCAGGAGGATGCTGTCGCCGGCCTTAAGGATGACCGCCTTGAGCTTCGTCCCTGATTCGTCAAACAGGTCCAGGCGCATTTTCCCGTCGAGAACGACCAGGACTTCCTGGGTCCGGACGACCGGACCCTTGCCGGCCTTGTGACGGTGCCTCTCGACGGTCCGGCCCTTGGGGTGGACGAGAAGACCGAGCTGCTGGGAGAAATCGTCCGGGGTGAAAAAACGCGGACCGCGGCCGGCCGATTCGGCCCGGACCAGGATGGCATAAATAGTCCCGTCCTTGGCGATTTCGACGGGATTCTTCATGGCCTCTCCTCCTCTCCTGATCGGCATTGTACGCTCTCGTCCTCCCCTTGCCAAGACGGGGCCGTTGTGATAAAAAAAACATCTCTCATTCTCGATCTCTGATTTCCAAAAGGAAGGTCCGATGAAACAAACCCGTTTCAACGCTCATCATCGCCGCCTCGGGGCGAAAATGGTCGATTTCTTCGGCTGGGACATGCCCGTCGAGTACAAGGGAATCATCGACGAGCACGTCGCCTGCCGGACGGCGGCCGGGCTCTTCGATGTCAGCCACATGGGTGAGGTCCACGTCACGGGAAAAGACGCCCTGGCCTTCATCCAGCATGTCTCGTCCAACGACGCAGCCCGCCTTTCCCCCGGGATGATCCAGTACTCCGGCCTCATGACCGACAAGGGGACCTATGTCGACGACATGCTGATTTATTGCCTCCATCCGGAGTTCTTCCTGCTCGTCGTCAACGCGGCCAATACCGACAAGGACTTCGCTTATCTCACCGCCCATGAGGGCGCGTACGACGTCGTCCTGGACAACGCCTCCGACCGCTACAGCCAGCTCGCCCTCCAGGGCCGCCAGGCGATCCCGATCCTCCAGCCGATGACCGAGATCCCCCTGGCCGGGATGAAGCCGTTCACCTTCGCCTTCGGCAAGGTCGCCGGCAAGGAATGCCTGGTCTCGCGGACGGGCTACACCGGCGAGGACGGGTTCGAAATCTACACGCTCGATCCCGATCCCGGAATCCTTTGGGATTCCCTCATGGAGAAGGGGACGCCGCTCGGGATGCAGCCGGTCGGGCTCGGGGCCCGGGACACGCTCCGCCTCGAAGCCCGCCTGCCCCTCTACGGCAACGATATCGACGACACGACGACGCCGCTCGAGGCGGACTTCAAGTGGATCGTCAAGTTCAAGAAGGGCGATTTCATCGGCCGCGACGTCCTGGCCCGGCAGAACGAGGAGGGGATCACCCGCAAGCTCGTCGGCTTCGAGCTGATCGACCGGGGCATCGCCCGGGCCCATTACCCCGTCTTCGTCGAGGGAGCCCCGGCCGGACAGGTCTGCTCGGGAACGTTCGCCCCGCTTCTTAAGAAAAGCATCGGAACGGTCTATCTGCCGGCGGCCAAGGCCGCCGTGGGGACCGAGTTCGAAATCCTGATCCGGGACAAGAAAGCCCGGGCCAAGGTCGTCCCCTCGCCGTTTTATAAGCGGGATTACTGAGTCTCATCCGCCGACATTATCCATAACAGAAGGAGGCCGCGCATGTATCCTCAAGATTACAAGTTCTCCAAGGAGCACGAATGGGTCAAGGTCGACGGCGACACCGCCGTCATCGGGATCAGCGACTATGCCCAGAATCACCTGGGGGACGTCGTTTACGTCGATCTCCCGGCCGTCGGGACCAAGCTGACCGCCCACCAGACGATCGGCTCGATCGAATCGGTCAAGGCCGTGTCGGAGATCTTTTCGCCCGTCTCCGGCGAAGTCATCGAGACGAACGCCGGCTTGACCGACGCCCCGGAAAAGGTCAACCAGGACCCCCACGGCCAAGGGTGGATCCTGAAGCTGAAAATGGCGGACAAGGGGGATCTGAATGCCCTGATGAACGCCGCCGATTATGAGAAATATCTCGAGGGCTTGGAACATTAATCCTCCTGGAAAGGCCGGTTTATGAGCTATATTGCGTTGAGTGATCAAGACAAGAAGGAGATGCTGGCCCGCCTCGGCGTCTCCTCGGTGGAGGAGCTGTTCGGCTGCATCCCCGAGGATTCGCGGCTGCGCCGGGATCTCGACCTTCCCCCCGCGATGTCCGAGCCGGAGCTGCTCGGCCACATGGACGCTGTCGCCGGCCGAAATACCTACGGGCGGCACCGGTCGTTTCTGGGGGGCGGGACGTATCACCATTACATCCCCGCGGTCGTCGATTCCCTGAGCGCCCGGACCGAGTTCCTCACGCCCTACACGCCCTATCAGCCGGAAGTCAGCCAGGGAACCCTCCAGGTCATCTTTGAGTACCAAACCCTGATCTGCCGTCTGACCGGGATGGACATCGCCAACGCTTCCCTTTATGACGGCGCCTCGGCCGCGGCCGAAGCCGCCCTCATGGCCCGGCGCCTGACCGGTCGGAGCCGGATTCTCGTCGCCCGCTCCCTCCATCCCCAGTACCGGGAGACAGTCCGAACGCTGACCCGGAACCTCGGATTGGCCGTGGAGGAAGTCGGATTCGGCGGGGACGGCGGCCTCAATCCGGAGGAGCTCCGGGCGAAAACGGGCCCGGACGTCTGCGGCTTGATCGTCCAATCCCCCAACTTCTTCGGCGTGGTCGAGGATCTGGCCGCCTGCGCGGCCGCCGTCCACGAGTCCAAGGGCCTGCTGATCGTCTCCGTGGCCGAGGCTCTTTCCCTCGGGATTCTCGAGGCGCCCGGCAAGCTCGGCGCCGACATTGTCTGCGGCGAAGCCCAGTCGTTCGGCATCCCCCCGTCCTTCGGCGGTCCGGGCCTCGGGTTCATGGGCTGCAAAAAAGAGTATCTCCGCCAGCTGCCCGGCCGCATCTGCGGCTTGACCAAGGACGTCGAGGGCCGGCGGGGCTTCGTCCTGACGCTCTCGACCCGGGAACAGCACATCCGCCGGGAGAAAGCGACGTCGAACATCTGCAGCAACCAGGGCTGGTGCGCCCTCCGGGCGACGATTTACCTCGAATCGGCCGGCCAAAACGGCCTCCGGGACATCGCCTTGCAGAACGTCCGGAAGGCGGCCTACGCCGCCGGCAAGCTCGCCGCCGTCGGCGGCATCCGCCTCCGCTTTACCGGAAAAACATTCAACGAGTTCGTCCTCCAGCTTCCCAAGGACGCGGCCGCCGCGGCCGCGGCCCTCCGGGCCAAGGGCATTCTCGCCGGCCTGGAGCTCGCCCCGCTCTATCCCGAGCTTCCCGGGACGATGCTGGTCTGCGTCACCGAAGTCCGGTCGAAAGAGGAAATCGACGGACTGGCGGCCGCCCTCGAGGAGGTCCTCCGATGATCCGCGAACCGCTCATTTTCGAAATCAGCGACCCCGGCAAAAAAGGCTACGCGGTCCCCAAGCTGGATGTTCCGGCCGCGGCCGAAGCCCTCGCCGGGCTTCCAGTTCGGGAGGGCATCCCCGGCTTTCCCCAGGTTTCCGAAGTCGAGGTGGTCCGCCATTTCACCCGTCTCTCCCAGCAGAACTACTGTGTCGATCTCGGGCTCTACCCCCTGGGGTCCTGCACGATGAAGTACAATCCCAAGGTCAACGAAAAAATCGCCGGCCTTCCGGGATTCGCCGAGGTTCACCCCCTGGCCCCCGTCGAGACGATTCAGGGAAATCTCGAGATCCTTTACCGGACGGAGCGGCTTCTCTGCGAGATCACCGGATTCGACGCCGTCACCCTCCAGCCTTCGGCCGGAGCCCAGGGCGAGCTCACGGGAATCATGCTGGCGCGGGCCTGCCACGAGTCCCGCGGCAATCCCCGCAAGATCGTCCTCATCCCCGATTCCGCCCATGGCACCAATCCCTCCAGCGCCCACCTCAGTGGCTACGAGGTCCGGGAGATCAAATCGAACGCCGCCGGCCGGATCGACCTGGGATCCCTCCAACAAGCCATGACCGACGAGGTTGCCGCCCTGATGGTAACCAATCCGAACACCCTGGGCGTCTTCGAATCGGACATCTGCAAGATCGCCGACATCGTTCACGGCAAGGGCGGCCTTCTCTACATGGACGGGGCGAACATGAACGCCCTGGCGGGAATCGCCCGGCCGGGCGATTTCGGCGTCGACGTCCTCCACTTGAACCTCCACAAGACGTTCGCCACGCCCCACGGCGGCGGGGGGCCGGGTTCGGGCCCGGTCGCGGTCAAGAAGATTCTCGAGCCCTTCCTGCCCGTCCCCGTCGTCGCCCAAAAAGGATCCGCGTACGCCCTCGATTTCGACCGTCCGCGGTCGATCGGCCGGGTCCGGTCCTTCTACGGGAATTTCCTGGTCGTGTTGAAGGCCATGGCTTATATTCTTTCCCTCGGCCCCCGGGGGATGCGGGAGGTCGCCGAGATCGCCATCCTCAACGCCAACTACATCCGCAAAGGCTTGGAAGGCGTCTTCGACCTGCCGTACGATTCCGCCTCGATGCACGAGGCCGTCTTCTCGGACAAGATCCAGAAGGACGCCTACGGCGTCACCAACCTCGACATCGCCAAGCGGCTGATCGACCACGGCTTCCATCCGCCGACCATGTCTTTCCCCTTGATCGTCCCCGGCGCCCTGATGATCGAGCCGACCGAGACGGAAAGCCGGCGGGACCTCGACCTGTTCATCGAGGCGATGAAGACCATCGCCCGGGAAGCGGCCGAGAATCCGGCCCTCCTCAAGGCGGCCCCGCACCAGACGTATGTCCGGCGGCTGGACGAGACGGCCGCGGCCCGCAATCCCGTCGTCACCTGGGAGGGCGGACAGGATCGATGAGCCTTCAGCGCTTGATCCTCGACCTGCATCGCTTCTGGGCGGACCAGGGGTGCTATCTCGCCCCGACGTACGACCTCGAAGTGGGAGCGGGGACGATGACCCCGGACACGTTTTTCCGGGTTCTCGGCCCGCGTCCCTGGCGGACGGCCTACGTCCAGCCGGCCCGGCGGCCGACCGACGGCCGGTACGGGGAAAATCCCAACCGCGTTCAGAAACACCACCAGTATCAAGTGATCCTCAAGCCCTCGCCGGCCGACATCCAGAACGTTTACCTCGACAGTCTCCGGGCCTGCGGCATCGACCTTCGCGACCACGACCTCCGCTTCGACGAGGACGACTGGGAATCGCCGACGATCGGCGCCTGGGGGGTGGGCTGGCAGGTCATGCTTGACGGTCTGGAAGTCTCCCAGTTCACGTACTTTCAGCAAGCCGGCGGCTTGGAGGTTTCCCCGATCCCCGTGGAAATCACCTACGGGCTGGAGCGGCTGGAGATGTTCATCGAGGGCAAGGATGACATCTACGACCTCCAATGGTCCGACGACGTCACGTACCGGGACCTGCGCCTGGACGAGGAGCGACAATTTTCGGACTACAACTTCAACCGGGCCACGGTCAAGACGCTCCGGTTGCAGTTCGCCGCTTTGGAAAAGGAAGCGGCGATGCTGATCGACCAAGGCTTGCCTCTTCCGGCTTACGACCAGTGCCTCAAGTGCTCCCACGCATTCAACCTCCTCGACGCCCGGGGGGCGATCAGCGTAACCGAGCGGGTCAAGATGATCGCCCAGATCCGGACGCTGGTGTCCCGGGTCGCCCGCCTCTTCACCGCCCCGGCGCCGTCCGGGGAAGGGGCGGCCTGATGGAATTTCTTCTTGAAATCAACGTCGAGGAGATGCCCCTGGCTCATGTCCGGACGGCCCTGGCCGACCTGTCCGAGCGGCTGCGCCGGGATCTGGCCGCGGCCCGGATCCCTTGCCGGGATCTCCGGACCTTCTCGACCACCCGGCGCCTGATCCTGACCGCCTTTCTAGCCCCCGGCCAAGATGACCGGGACGAGTTGGTCACCGGTCCCCCCAAGTCGGCCGCCTTCGCCGCCGACGGGACGCCCACACGGGCGGCCCTGGGCTTCGCCCGGAGCAAGGGGGTGGATGTGTCCCGGCTCCAAATCGTCACCACCGAAAAGGGGGAATATGTCGGCGTTCGCCGGACGGTCAAGGGACGGCCGGCGGCGGATCTTCTGGCCGAGGCGATCCCGTCGATCATCACCTCGCTCTCCTTTCCCAAGATGATGCGCTGGGGAACGGGGACGCTCCGCTTTTCCCGGCCGATCCGCGGCCTGCTCTGTCTCCTGGGCGGCGCCGTCGTGCCGTTTTCCCTGGACGGCCTCGTCTCGGGAAGCCGGACGACCGGCCACAAGCTTCATGCCCCCGACGGGATCGAGGTCGGATCCTTCGAGGATTACCGGGCGAAATTGCGGGAGCGGCTCGTCGTCATCGACGCCGCCGAGAGGAAAGCCGCCATCCTCGACCGGATCGCCGGGCTCACCGGCCCGCGGGCGGCCGAGCTGTACCCAGATCCGGAGCTCCTGGACGAGCTGGTCAACGACGTCGAATCGCCGTTTGTCGTGATGGGCTCGTTTCCCGAGGAGTTTCTCCGGCTGCCTCTCGAGGTTCTGAGCACGGCCATGCGGGAAGGGCAGAAGCTCTTTTCGGTCGTCAGGGAGGGAAAACAGCTTCCGCTGTTCCTGGGCGTGGCTGACGTCACCGGCGATCCGAAAGGCTTCATCCGGGCAGGAAACGAGCGCGTCCTCAAAGCCCGGCTGGCCGACGCCCGGTTCTTCTGGGAGCAGGATCTCAAGGCCGGCTTCCAGAAGCGCGCCCCCCTGTTGGAAGAGGTCGTTTTCCAGGAAAAGCTCGGTTCCTACGCCGACAAGGCCGGTCGGCTTCAGAAGATCGCCGCTTACCTCCGCGGGAAAGTCGGGGGGTGCGCGGCGGCCAAGGAGATGAATCTTGCCGCGGCCCTCTGCAAGGTCGACCTGGTGACGGACATGGTCCGCGAGTTCCCGTCTCTCCAGGGGACGATGGGCGGGCTTTACGCCCGGGCCGAGGGGCTGCCCGAGACCGTCGCCCGGGCCGTGGCCGAGCATTACCTGCCGGTGACGGTCGACGATTCCTCACCGGAGAGTCCGGAGGGGGCGGTCCTCTCCCTGGCTGACAAGCTCGATTCGATCGTCGGGGTCGTCGGTCTGGGCATCCAGACAACGGGCTCGAGTGATCCTTTCGGCCTGCGGCGCAACGCCCAGGGCGTTTGCAAGATCATCCTCGACCGGAAAATCAGCCTATCCTTCAGCCGCTTCGTGGAGAAGGCCGTCTCGGCCTACGGGGACAAGATCAAGCGCCCCAAATCCGAGATCGTGGACCAACTTCAAGAATTCTTCGCCGGCCGGCTCCGGTACCTGCTGGAGCGGGAAGGCCTCCGCTACGATTTGATCAACGCCGCCCTGGGAGCCGGCCTGGACGACATGTACGGTGCGGCCCAGAGGGCGCGGGCCCTGGACGCCCTGAAGAACGGCCCCCAGTTCGAGCCGCTGATCCTGATGGCCAAGCGGGTCAACAACATTTTATCCGGCCAAACGGCCCCGGCCGTCGATCCGGACCGCTTCGTCGAAAAGGCGGAGCGGGAGCTTTACGCGACATTCACGATCATCCGGGACAATGTCGCCCCGATGATCGCCGGCGGAGATTTCGTCCAAGCCCAGAAAATCGTCTTCCGCCTCCATCCGGCCCTCAACGCCTTCTTCGACAAAGTGATGGTCATGACCGAGGAGATGAAGCTCCGGAGAAACCGGCTGGCGCTTCTCCAGGCGATCCGCAAGACGCTGCTCCAGATCGCCGATTACTCCCAGGTCGTGGTCGAGGGGGAAAAGCCGGCGAAATAAGGCGATCCGGCCGTCCCTTGTTCCGCTTTTTTGATTGAGGTATTCTTTCTCCTCATGCCATCCGCCGCCTCATTCCGGCGATTCTACTTCCAGGAGGATCATCCATGCGCAAGTCCGCTTTGGCGCCGGTCTTTATTCTTGTCCTGAGCTTGGCGTTTCCCTTCTCCCTGAGCGCGGCTTTGCCCGCGGAAGAGCGCCCCCTCGCCCCGGAACCACTCCGCCGGGCCGTGGCCGAAGCGGTTTCCGGGGAGATCGCTTTCCGCTACACCGTCCGGATCTCGCAGTTCGACCGCATCCAGGCCAACGCCGGCTGGCACGACGCCGCCGCCTGGATCCGGAACGAGCTTCTGCGGATGGGTTACGCCGACGCGATCATCGAGGGCTGGCCGTCCAACGGGTCGACCCGTTACTTCACGTATAAAACGCCCATCGGCTGGAAGGCCGAGTCGGCCTGGCTCTGGATGGTCGAGCCGCGGCGGGAACGGCTCTGTGACTACGAGGAAGTCCCGCTGACGCTGATCGCCCATTCCGGTCCCGGGCATTTCGAAGCCGAGCTGGTCGACGTCGGAGCGGGGACGGAAGCGGCCTCGTTCCAGGGGAAGGATGTGCGGGGCAAGTTCGTTCTGGCGTACGGCCGGAGTCCCGAGGTCATGCGCGAGGCCTGCTGGAAGCGGGGCGCCCTGGGGGTCGTCTCCTATTATCCGCCCGACGTCCGGCCCGGATATCCGAACATGATCCGCTACACGGCTTTCTGGCCTCTCTGGGAAGAGCGGGACAAGATGCCGGTCGGCTTCAATGTCAGCAAGAACCAGGGAGCCATGCTCCAGCGGCTCCTGGCGGAAGGGAAGCGGGTCGTCCTGAGGGCTCACGTCGGTTCGGAATTTTTCGAGACATCCGTCGAAGCCCTGAGCGCCTCCCTTCCCGGGACGGACGCGGCGGCCGGGGAAATCCTCATTCTCGGCCACTTATGCCACCCCCAGCCCAGCGCCAACGACAACGCCAGCGGCAGCGGCGGCATGCTGGAAATCGCCCGGGCCCTCAAGGCCCTGGTCGAGTCGGAAACGCTTCCGGCCCCGCGCCGGACCATCCGTTTTCTTTGGATTCCGGAATTCGCCGGAACCGTGCCGTATATCAAAGCCCATCTTGAACAGACGCGGAAGACCCTGGCCGCCCTCAACTGCGACATGATCGGCGAGGACCTTCACCTGACCGGGGGGATGTTCACCATCACCGCGACGCCGGATTCCAACCCGGATGTCTTGACCGACGTGGCGGTCCATTTCGCCCGGATGGTGGACGATCTCGGCCTGATCAGCCTGAACGGCAGCACCCATCCTTTCGCCTGGCGGGTGGAGCCCTTCAGCGGGGGAAGCGATCACTGGATCTACAACGACGGCGCGCTGAAAGTCCCCTCGGTGATGTTCGGTCACGGCGACACGTTCCATCACACCAGCCTGGACACGCCCGATAAAGTCGATCCCACGGAGCTTCGGAGGGTTTCGGCCTTGACGCTTGGAATCGCCTATTACCTGGCCTCGGCCGGGGAGCCCGAAGCCCTGGACATGGCCCGGCTCGTCGTCCGCAACGGGCTCGGGCGGCTGGCGGCCGAGACGGGCGACGCCCTCGGCGCTCTCGCCGCCGCGGACGCGGCCGGTTTGCCGGCCGCTTACAAGCAGGCCTTGAACGTTCTTGAGCGGGCGGCGGCCCGGGAGCGGGCGGCGGCGGATTCCGCCTCTCGCTACGCGCCCGCCGGGTCGGCCTCGGCCGGCGAGATCCGCCGCTTGGCCGGGCCCTTGTCCGCCCTGGAGCGGGCGCTGGGCGAAGAAGCTAAGAGGATTTACGCCGACCGCTGCCGGCTTTTCGGCCTCAAGGCTGTTTTTCCGGCCGCCTCCGACGGGGAAAAGGCCGCGGCCGGGATCATCCCGGTTCGTCCCCGGGAGTTCGTTTGTCCCGTGGAGTCCGATTTCCTGGTTGAAAAGCTCGGTTCGGAGGTCATGGGCCGGATCCGCCTGAGCGGCAACGCGGCCTACGAAGCCTTGAACCATGTCGACGGGAAACGGAGCGTCGCGGACATCGCCCGGGCCGTTTCGGCGTCCTATGGGCCTCAGAACATCGAGGACGTCGTCGAGTACTTCCGGGTTTTGGCGGAGGCGGGATTGATCGTCTTGGGGAGGTAAGGATCGGCCGTTGCGGCCCGGGCGGGACGATCAGACTTCGAACGTGCCGTCGTGGCGGCCGCCGGTCTCGTCCTTGATGATGGTCGTCTCGTCCATGAATTTCTGCTCGTACGAGATGATCTTGACGAGGTTCCCCGGATAGTTCATGTCCTTTTTATCGCCGTACGGCAGGAACTGGACGCCGAGCTGGTATTTATAGCTCTGGCCGGGATTGCTGGCGAACCAGCGGACGATGCCGTCCATTTTCAGGGGAGCGGGATCTCCGGGAACCTGGATGCTGAGGTGAATGGGAGTGTCCAGTTCGACCATTTCTTGGGAAAGAAAGCGGATGCCGCCCCGGCTGATGTCCAGCATCGGGAGAAACTCCGCGCCGTAGGCGCTCTTCTTGAAGAGCCCCTTTTCCTTCCGGAACGCGATCGTCGCCCCGGGGATGCGGAACCGGGAACAGGTGCGTTTTTCCAAAACGTCTTCCTCCATGACGCCTCCCTGACGTTTTTTCCGATTCGCAGGCATAAGATATCCCAAGCCGAAATAAATGTAAAGTCGACGAGAGGCGGGGCGGCGGCTTTCCGGCCCTGACTTTCCCCCTGAAAAAGGAATATAATGGGGGCGGAAGGGAGACGTCCATGGCCGTTCGTGTCGCGACGATCATCATGGCCGGCGGCCAAGGGAGCCGCCTTTACCCGCTGACCAAGGTCCGGAGCAAGCCGGCCGTCCCCATCGCCGGGCGGTTCCGGATCATCGACATCTCGATTTCCAACTGCATTCACTCCGATTACCGGAAGATCTTCATCCTGACGCAGTTCGCCAGCGAATCCCTCCACCGCCATATCTTTTCCACCTACCGGTTCGACAGCTTCCACAAGGATTTCATCGCCATCCTGGCGGCCAAACAGACGCTGGACAACCGGGGGTGGTTCCAGGGGACGGCCGACGCCGTCCGGCAGAACCTCTCTTCCGTCGAGGGCGCGGGCGATCTTTTCCTGATCCTTTCGGGGGATCATCTTTACCGGATGGATTACCGGAAGTTCGTCGAGGGCCACCTTAAAACCGGGGCCGATATCACGATCTCGGTGATTCCGGTGGACCGGGAGCAGGTTCCAAACCTGGGCGTGCTCCAAGTGGATCAGAATAACCGGATCATCGAATTCAAGGAAAAGCCCCGGGAGGCCGAAACGATCGCGGCCTTGGCCGTCCCGCCGGACGTCTTCACGGCCAACGGCATCGACGGCCGCGGCCGGACCCACGTGGCCTCGATGGGCATCTACCTCTTCAATTGGAAGGTTCTGAAAAGCCTGCTGGAAGGCTCGACCGCGGAGGATTTCGGGCGCCAGATCATTCCCCAGGCGATCCACGAGCACCGGGTCTTCGCCCATTTCTTCGACGGCTACTGGGAGGATATCGGGACGGTCCAGAGCTTTTTCGAGGCCAACATCGGCCTGACTCATCCGCTTCCGCGGTTCAATTTTTATGACGAGGACAAGCCGGTGTTCAGCATCCCCCGTTTTCTGCCGGGCTCCAAGATCCTCGATGCCGATGTCCACGAATCCCTCCTGTGCGAGGGAAGCATCATCAACCGGGCGTTCATCCGCCGGTCGATCATCGGCATCCGCTCGCGGATCGGGGAAGGGTCCCGCTTGGAGCGGACGGTCATGATGGGCGCGGATTATTATGAGTCGGAGGCGGAGCTCCGAGAGGCGGCCGGCCGGGGGCTGCCTCCCGTCGGCGTCGGCCGGGATTGCGAGATCCGCAACGCCATCCTCGACAAGAACGCCCGGATCGGCGACGGCGTCAAGATGATCAACGCGGCCGGGATTCAGAACCGCGAATGCGGCGACGTCTGCATCGTCGACGGCATCATCGTCGTTCCGAAGAATTCCTTCGTGCCGTCCGGCACGATTGTCTGACGGGGATCCGCCGGGACGGCGGCGTTGAGGCGGCGCGCTTCCCGTGTCGAACCGGTTTTTTAAAGCCGTGTCGAGAACGGCCGGCGAGCCGGACGGCCCCCGGCCGCCCTTATCTCCGCGGGCCGCCGATCTCCTTCGGGGGAACGCCGGGACGATAAAGGAAATCCCGGATCATCCCTTTCCGCCCTCTGAAATGAAGCCCGGCCAGACGGCGGGAGAGACGGGCTTTGGGAGAACATCAAAGCCGGGAACGGTCCGAAAACGGAGGCTTTTTCTTGAAAAAGAGCCAAAAAATGATAAAATAGAGTTCCTTCGATCACGAAGGATATAAAGAACATTCTCCGCGGAGACGAACGGATGCGTCCCGTCGGAACGCATCATCAAAATTCCGTTGAAGAAAACGAGACGGATTATTGGGCTCGGTCTCCGCTGAAGGAGGCGGACATGCGCGTTATTCCCCAAAACCGGTATTCCCCCTGGAGGATCTTCCTGGTCTTGCTGGCGCTGACCGTTCTTCTTGTCCCCGGCGCCCGGGCGCAGATGGGCAAAGGACGAATCAACGGGACGATCGCCGATGAAAGCGGCCGGCCCTTGGAAAAAGCGCTGATCGTCGCCCGACACCTGGAATCTGAAAAAGCGCTTGAAAGCCTATCGGATAAAAAAGGGCGGTTTGCCATGGGAGGGATGCGTTCGGGCCGATGGAGGATCACGATCACCAAGGAGGGATACGAGGGATCCTTCCTGGATGTGGAAATCAGCCAGTTGAAAGCCAATCCCCCCTTCGCCTTGATTCTGAAGCCGGCGGCGGCCGCCGGCTCGGGGGAGTCGGAAGACGCGGAAGCGCTGGAAACCGGAAATCGCCTGATGGAACAGGAAAAGTACGACGAAGCCCTGGCCGTGTTCAATGAATTTTTAGCCCGGCGTCCCGATGTCTATCACGTCCGCCTCAATATCGGAACGTGTTACCTCGAACAGGGAGACCTGGCGAAGGCGGAAGCGGAATACCGGCTCGTCTTGGACAAGGCGCGGGAAAACGGCGGAAACGATAAAAAAAGCCTGTCGACGATCTCCAAGGCGCTCACGGGACTGGGGGAAACGTCGATGAAAAAAGACGATTTCGAGGCCGCCGGGAACTATTTTTCCCAAGCCTTGGACATTTCCCCGAACGACGAAGTGGCGGCCTACAACGTGGCGGAAATCTTTTTCTCCCACCAAAAAGTCGATGAGGCGATCCGGTATCTCGAGCTATCCATCCGGATCAACCCCGCTTGGTCCAAGCCTTATATGAAGCTGGGATATGCCTATCTCAACAAGGGGGATTTTGATAAATCCCTCGGCTGTTTCGAGACGTTCATGAAAATGGATCCGGAAAACCCGGCCGTGCCGGCCGTGAGCAAGACGATCGCGGCCATCGAAGGGATGAAGAGGAGCCCGGCCGTTTCGTAAAACGCCGCGAGGGGCCGGTTCCTTTAAGGCTCGGCGCGGTCCTCCGGGCCGGAGGGCCGTTGCGCCGCTCGGGGGCGTTTTCCCCGCCGGGGGGAAGGGAATTCCCTCGGCCCTGAACCGGATTTCAGCCGCTCCTCCCATCGACGGAGAACAGCCTCGGCCTCGCTTTTTCTTTTCGTCCGCTTCTCGGCCGTCGTTTCGAGATAGTTTTTCAGCCAAAAGACGGCTTCTTTCAGATCCCCCGCTTTTTCGGAGAGAAAGGCGTAGGCATATCCTAATTCCGCCGAGGGACGGACGTCGAGAAGCCGCTTCAAAGCTCCCCTCGCCGGACCGATTCGTCCCAGTGATTCATAGACGCGGCTGAGCTCCAGACAGACGGCCTCGTCTTCAGGATATTGATTCCAAAGGATTTCGTAAACGGCCAGGGCGTTTTCGTATTCGCCCAAGGCCGCCAGGGACAAGCCGATTCTCATCCGGAGCGCCTTGTTTTCAGGCTCGATATCCAGGGCTCTTCGGTAAAAACCCAGGGCGGCCTTCCATTCGCCCTTCTTGGCTTGGATGCTTCCCGAAAGGAACAGCGCGTCGAAATAACGGGGATCCACGGCCAACAGGATTCGGCCGGCGGCCAGGGCGTCCTCGTCCCTCTCCGCTTTAAGATAAAAATTCATCAAACGGCTGAGGATCAGGACGGAATCGGGATGGCTCCGGAGTCCCTCCTCGAGGACGTGAACCGCCTCTTCGACGCGGTTCATTTTCATGTAGAGGAACCCGAGATTGACGAAATTGCTAGGGACATCGGGATTGAGACGGAGGAATTCTCGATAACATTTCTCGGCCTCCGAATATTCGCCGCGCGTCTCATGAAGATTGCCCCGGAAATACAGGAGATAATCCTCGATTTTATCCTTCGGATCGGGGAGCGCTTTTTCCGAACGGCCGTCCGAGGGACGCCCCAGGTAGCCGAGCGACCGGAGGCGCTCCTCTTCTTCCGGGGAGAGCCGCCTTTTTCCCCCGTCCTTTTCCGAAGAGAGCTTTTCGGCCGATTCTTGGAGCTTTTTCCTCATGTCCCGGGCGATCCCGGGCTCCTGGAGAAGGACGTTCCGCTTTTCCCGGGGATCGAGGGCGAGGTTGAACAATTCGGGTTTGGGGGATTGGAGATATTTCCAATCGCCGTCCACCAGGCCGGTGATTTCCGACCATCCGTAATTTTCCCGGGGATAATACGATTCCAGATAGACCGGAAGATCAATTCCCTTTTTGCCTTTCATCAGCGGAACCAGGTTTTTTCCCTGGCTCTCTTTCGGCGGAGCGAGGCCGGCCAGGGTCAAGATCGTGGGAACGAGATCGATCAGCCGAACCCGGGACGAGACCACCCGCCCTTGGGGAAGGCGGTTCTCCCAATACATGATCAAGGGGACACGGACGGTATTGTCGTAGAGAAACAATCCGTGATCGATCTCTTTTCTTTCCCCCAGCCCCTCCCCGTGATCTCCGCAGAGAACGATCAAGGTTCGGCCGAGGACGCCGTTCCTCCTCAGGGCGTCGATGCTCTTCCCGATGAATTCATCCATGTAGGCGATTTCGGCGTCATACGGACTGTCGGAACGGGGATGGCGAAAATCCGAGGGAGGCTGATAGGGGAGGTGGGGATCGAAGAAATGCAGCCAGCAAAAGAATTTCCGGCCGGCGTTTTCGTCGAGCCAGCGGGCGAAGGATTCATAAACCTTGTCGGCGGTTCTCTCGGAACGGAAGCTTTTCAGGATTTCCCCTTCCTGGAAGTCATCGTCGTAAACATCGAATCCCTGGTCGAGCCCGAAGCGGGAGTCGACGGTGAACGAGGAGACGAACGCCGCCGTCGCGTACCCGTCTTTCTTCAGGATTTCGGCGAGGGTCGTCCGGCGGGGATCCAGGTAATAGAATCCGTTGTTGTGGACGCGATGATAGGCCGGAACGGTGCCCGTCATGAGGGAACAATGGGACGGAAGGGTGAGAGGGGCTTGGGCGTAAGCCCGGTCGAAACGGACCCCGGCCGAAGCCAGGGCGTCCAGCCGGGGGGTGAGGGCCTTGGCATAGCCGTAACAGCCCAGCCGGTCGGCCCGCGTCGTATCCATCGTGACGAGCAAGACGTTGATTCCGGCTTCGGTTTTACCGCGGCCTTGAACGGCCGGAAAGGCGGCGGTCCAAGCGCCGAGGAGAAAAACGGCGGCGCCGGCGGCTTGGAGTATTAGACGGAGACGGGGGCGGGGGGTCATGGCTCCATTCTACTTGAACGGAAATCCTCTCACAAGAAAGGCGCGCTCCCGATCCTCATCCCCGGGGGGGCGGCCGGCGCCGGCAAAGGCGGGAGAAAAAAACATGGCCTTTCCTCCCCGGATTTGATCCGGGGAGGAAAGGCCTTTAACGGGAAGGGGAGTAAGAAAATCAGTAGCTGATTTTCAATCCAAGGCGAATGGTTCTCGGAGCGGTCACGCTCGTCGGTTTTCCGAAATTCGTCCCGGCGCGGTTGTACACGTTGATTTGGATCACTTCATTGAACAGGTTGAAGACGTCCGCCAGGACGGAAAGCCGGAAAGCCCCGAGGGAGAATGATTTTTCCAGCCTCAGGTCCATGTTGCTGCGCGAGGGAAGCCGGCGGTCTCCAACGGGCTCCGTTCGGACATTGACGCTTCCTTGCGAGAGCTTCACGGGAATCGTCCGGCCCCAAGGCGAGCCGGCCAGAAAGACGAAAAAGCCGCTCAGATTGATGTCCAGCGGGAGGACGTAGGTTCCCTGGATCTTGAAAATATGGGGAATGCTGGAGGCGAATTCCCCGTAACCGAAGATCTGGTTGTTCGGATCCAGGTACTGGGTGCTCCTCCCCAAAAGGGAGGAGCTGGAATAGCTTCCTTCCTCATGGCTGTACACGTACGAGGTGGCCAGCTGCCACCGGTTGGAGAATCGTTTCGTCAATCCGACTTCGAAGGCGTGGTATTTTCTTTCAGGCGTGATGGAGACGATGTCCGGGTAGGCGGCCCCGATGTCCTTTCCTTTTTGGGGATTGGTGATGAAATATTTCGCAGCGGCCGGATTCACGTTATTATAAACGGTAATCGCCTGTTGCGTTTCGGGATCCGTGTAGGAAACCGGGACGAACGTGCAGCCGAGTTCGACGGGCTCGACGAAATTGAACCATTTCTTGTACACATAGGACATCTTGACGGTGATGTCCGAGCCGAGCACGTGCTCGATCCCGGCGGCGAACTGATCCATCGAGGGATGCTTGATGTTCGGATCGATGGAATACAGATTGTCCGGCTTGATCCGGTAGAGCTCCGTCAAACCGACCCAATTCGGCCCGACGCTGTAGTAGATGTCGTCCGCTTCCGCCGACGCTTGGGCGAAATTGTAGGTTTTCGTCCCTTCCTGGTATCTCCCGTAATGGGCCTTGAGGGCGGTTTTATGATTTTTGAAGATGTCCCAAATGAAGCCGATGCGGGGTTCGATGCCCGTGGGCTTGTAAACGGTTTTGTAGCTGTCATCCGCGCCGGGAATGCTGCCCCGAATGATGTCGACTCTCAGTCCCGGATTGAGGACGAGGGAGTCGGAGATTTTCCAGGAGTCCTGGGCGTAGAAGGAAAAACGGTTGTTGAAGGCGTCCTGCTTGGTATAGCCGGCCCGCGCCCGGTAGGGCTCCCCGTTATAATCCTCGAACATGATCCCGCCGTTGATGTTGCGCTGTCCGGCCCCGTGGCTTCTTTCAAATTCGAATCCCACCTTGATGTCGTGGGAGCCGAGGATGAAGTCGTCCACATGGCTGGTCAGGGACAACGACGTCCCGATGCGGCTCGCCTGCCACAAGGAGTTCCACCAGACGTTGCGGGTGTACATCCCCGTGTAGACGTCATAATGCCCGGACACATCCTTGCCCTGGCTGGGGTTGTAGACGTTATCCATCGTGTAGCCGGCGACCTTGAACTCGAGGAAGGTCGAAGGCGAGAACATGTGAAGGTAGTTGAGATTCCCCATGTACGTCGGCGTGAGGAAATCCTCGTTGACCTCGGGGGCGTAGAAGGCGCTCGTCAGGCGGTCGAGGGCCTTGTTGTTGTGAACCTCGAAGAACGTCTGGAATTTGTTCTTTTCGTCGAGCTGATAGGTCAATTTAGCGAAAAACTTGGGGAACTGATTGACCAGGGTTTTGTTCAGGGCCGTGATTCTTTCCTTGCGCAGGTAATACTCGACGCCCGTGAAAAACCAAAGCTTGTCCTGGATGATGGGCCCGCCCAAATGAAAGCTCGGGTCCGTCAACGAGGAAATGGGGGCGTTCGGCACCAGGGCCCAATAGGGATCGCTTTTGTTGATGCCGTCCTTGCTGTGCCAATCAAAGTTCTTGTAATAGAATTGCAAATCCGCGCTCAGGGTGTTTCCGCCGGATTTGGTGATGATGTTGGCGACCGAGCCGGTGAAGTTCCCGTATTCAGCCGGAGCGCCCAAGCCGAGGATTTCCACTTCTTCCACGACTTCGTAATCAATGGGGGCCGTGTAGACGCCGGACCCGTACCAAGCGTCCACCAATTCCACCCCGTCCAGCTGATAGGAGTTCGACGCCCGGCTGCCGCCGTAAGAATAATCTCCCTGGGAGCCCGAGGCGAAGGCGAAGATTTCCGTCAGATTCCGCGACGTCGGGACGTTGGTCAAGAGTTCCTTGGTGATCACCGTTTTACTCAGACCGGTGTCCTGCAAGTCGATGAGGGGGGCGACGCCTTGAACCACGATTTCATGATCCTGGGCTGCCGGAGTCATTTCGATGGGGATGGTCGCCGTGATCCCCGTGTGCAGCACGATGTTGGTTTTTTGGACGGTGTTGAAGCCTTGGAGAGTCGCCTCCAAAGAGTATGTTCCGATGGGCAGGACCGTCAACCGGTATTGGCCTTCCTCATCCGAGGCGGCCGCCCGGCTTCCCATCAAATTCGGGGACGTGACGACGATGCTGACGCCGGGGAGCGGCACCCCGTCCTGATCGACGACCTTGCCGACGATGGCCGACGTCCCGCGCGTTTGGGCCGCGGCGATTCCGGCTAAGGTCACCGCCAACGACAAAAGGCAGAAAGCGGCTTTCAATTTTCGATGCACTTTACCCTCCTTGTTTAAGCGGCCAAGAGCGTTTTAGCGTTCGGCGCTTTCTTTGGTGTTCCGATTTCCTCATTCGATCCGAGGCCTGCGGCTGAAAAAACAAACGCGGACACAGGACGGTCCGCGCATTTTCTTCCCCTCCTTTCGTCCGGACAGCCCTCCCGGACCCCGTTTCCACGCTCGACATACAAAACAATAAGTGTTTCATTAACGATATTACATCTGATATATATAATAAACAATTTCTTTTTGTCAAGCATTGGAGTGATTTTTCATGCGTTCTGAAATGGCATATAAATATAAGAAATTAATGTAAATATACGCATATGGGGAAATCGATTCAAAACACGCCCAAGCCTTGAAAGACCGATTCCATGAATAAGACATAAATGTTAGAATTTCCAATAACCTCTCCGGTATGTTCCCGTATGTAATTGAAAATAAAGAAAAAATGTCAATGAAACCCAACCGGCGCACATGGGAAAATCTTTTCCTCGAGAGAGCCGGATTTGAAATTCACAAAATGTTGGGATAATATAAATCTTTGGAGAATTCGGCGTGCTTTCCATGTTTTTCGAGGCATCAAAGCCAAAAACGGGATGGACGGATGAAGATCATGAGGCTTGATTCGGCGACAAGAACCCGTGCGTTTGTTTTTGCGGCGGTTCTCATTTTCTCCGTGTCCCTCCTCCGGGCGGACCAGGCCGTGGCGGAAAGTCCGGCCGAAAAACACGGCCGATGGCTTGAAGAAGAAGTCGTTTACCTCATCGCTCCCATCGAAAAGGAGATTTTCTTAAAGCTGAAATCGGACCGGGAAAGAGACCTTTTTATCGAGGCGTTCTGGAAACAACGGGACCCGACGCCCGGCACGGATGAAAACGAGTTCAAAAAAGAGCACTACCGGCGTTTGAGCCACGTCAATCGGATGTTCGGGCGGACGACGACCAAGCCCGGCTGGATGACGGACCGCGGGCGCATGTACATCATTTTGGGCGAGCCCACCGACATTCAGAGATATGAAAGCAAGTCCGATCTTTTTCCCGCGGAAGTCTGGTTTTACCAGGGAAAGGGCGATCTCGGCTTCCCGAACGGATTCTCCCTCGTGTTTTTCCAGGAGGGGGGGGTCGGCGAATACCGGTTGTACAGCCCCTTGAAAGACGGCCCCCAGGCCCTCTTGGCTTATGATCAAGGGAACCCGTTCGATTATTCCGGCGCGTATTTAAAGCTGAGGGAAATCGAACCGGCCTTGGCTTCCGTCTCGATCAGCTTCGTCCCAGGAGAGGATTCCTCGGGGATGGGGCGTCCCAGCCTGGTCTCCGATATGCTGGTCCAGAATATCGAAGCGTATCCCGAAAAAATCGTCGATGAAACGTACGCCCGCAAGTTTTTCGAGTACAAAGACATCGTGGAAGTGGATTATACGGCGAATTATATCCGCAGCGATTCCCTGGTGAAAGTGATCAAGGACGCCTCGGGGGTTTATTTCGTTCATTACGCCATCGAGCCCGAGCGGCTGTCGATCGAGGCGGGGAGGGGCGGCTTCCAGGCGAATCTCAAGATCTTCGGATCCGTCCGGACCCCGGAAGGGAAAAACGTCTTTCAGTTTGAAAAGAAGATCTCCTTGGCCTTCGATCAGGATCAGATCGAAAACATCAACCGCCGGCCCTACAGCATCCAAGATATGTTTCCTCTCATCCCGGGGGAATTCAAGCTCTCCATCCTCCTGAAAAATGAAACCTCCAAGGAGTTCACCTCCCTCGAACAAGACCTGGTGATCCCCGGGGAGGACGATCGCCTGCAGATGACCTCTCTTTTGCTCGGTTACGCCGCGAAGAAACAGGAGGCGGAGGCGGACAAGCTTCGGCCGTTTCAATTCGGATCCGTTCAAGTTCAATTCCCCGGGAACCGGACGTTTACGAGGAACGACACGCTGATTGCCGTGTTCCAAGTCCACGAAATCCACGGGGACTTCAAGGAGAAAGGCGAGGTCCGCTACGTGATCATGCGGGACGAGGACGAGATGCTCCGCTTGTCGCGGAAGGCGGGGGACTACGCCGATCTTCCCGATTGTTTTGAAGAGATCCCCCTCGGGAAATTCCCGCCGGGGCATTATCGGCTCCTCCTTTCACTGGCGATGGAAGGCCGGGAGATCATCTCTCAACGAGAGGATTTCATCCTGACGTACTTGGAAACGATCCCCCGGTCCTGGATCCATTCCCGGATTCTGCCGGACGCCGACGATCCGGTCTATTCCTATTTCATCGGCACGCAGCTTTTCAATGTCGGCAAGATCGAGGCCGCCCGGAACGCCTTGGAGAAGGCCTTTCGAAAGAAACCCGATTCCTACGAATATGCGATCAATCTGGCCAAGGCCTGCCTGCGGCTGGCCGATGACCGGAAGATCGAAGAGGTGTTGAAGCCGTTTCTGAGCCTCCGGACTCCTCCCGAATATGACGTCTTGTTTTTATTGGGGACGGCCTGTAAAAACATGGGAAAATGGGACCAGGCCGTTGATTATTTCAATCAAGCGGTAACCCATTACGGGGTCAATCCCAACCTTCTCAATGTCTTGGGGACATGTTATTTCCAGATGGGCGACCATCGGGAAGCCTTGAGGGCTTGGGAAAAATCGCTCGAAATCAACGCAAATCAGCCCCAGATCCAAAAGAATGTGAATGTCTTGAAAGGGAAAAAGTAAGGCGGTTTCCGGGGGATGGGGAAGCCGCGGCGGAAATCAATCGATGGTTCTTTTTTCAGTCCTGATCAGGGATTAACCATTCACTCGTCTCTTTCAAGACTTGACATTTGGTTTTAAAATCTCATATAAATTAAATATGAGATATTTTTAATCTGGAGGGGGGACGTGAAAGAACCGAGCATCATCAATCTCGCGTCGTTGAAAGACCAGGTTTATGAGTATCTGCGGAATCAAATCAAAGTCGGCGAATTGCGTCCCGGATCCCACATCAATATCGAAGAAACGAGCAAGCAATTGGGGGTCAGCCGGACGCCGCTGAAAGACGCCCTGCTCCAACTCGAGATGGAGGGGTTCGTGACGATTCTGCCGAGAAAAGGCGTGCTTGTCCGGCAGCTTACGATCGAGGACATCAAGGAGTATTACGAGATCATCGGGGCCTTGGAAAGCACGGCGTTTCTCTCCGGTTATGACAAAATCAACGCGACGATCGTCCAGAAAATGAAGAATCTCAACTCCGAGATGATCGAGGCGATCGGGGCGAACAACTTCACTTTGTACTTTCAAAAAAACCTCGAATATCATGACATTTTTCTCGGCCTCTGCAAAAACAAAAACTTGGCGAAAATCACCGATAACCTCAAAAGAAGGCTCTACCATTTTCCCCGCCGGGAAGGATATTTAAAACAATGGGAGGAATCCTCCATCCGGGAGCACGTGGAGCTGACCCGGCTCATCGAGGAGGGGAAGAAAGAGGAGGCGGCCGCCTTCATCCGGGACGTCCATTGGTCGTTCAAGATTCAAGAGAAATTCCTGAAAAAGCTTTTTCAAAAACAAGAAGGCTATGTCCCCCTCGTCGAAAAATCGGGCGAATCGAGAGAATGACGCTTTCCCCTCGACGAGAAACACGGCGCCCCGTTTGGGCTTGCCGGTTCGTTGATGGCGTCGAGTCGAGGGAGGGTTTTTCCCGCGCCGTCCTTTCCGGGACGGCCCGCGCTCCCCGAGGATCCGCGGAAACCAAGCTCGTCTTCGTCAATTTCTCCAAGGAGGAACTATGAAATCGCGAGAATTCACAAGGTGTTTGGTTTTTGGGGGCGTCTTGGCCCTTCTTTCCGGCGTGCTTTCGGCGCAGGGGACTCAGGCGGACTATGAGCGGGCGTTCCAGCTTCAGGAAAAAAGCCGGGCGGCCGCCTTGAACATCACGGGTCCCGTCGTTTGGACGGAAGGAACGAACCGGTTCTGTTATCGGAAAACGGTCCGGGGAGGATTTGAATTCATTTTGGTGGACGCGGATCACATCGTCAAGCGGCCGGCGTTCGATCATGAAAAGCTCGCCGCCTCGCTCTCCCGGGCGACCGGGGAAAAGCATGACGCCCGGAATCTTCCGTTCGACCGCGTCGTTTTCGTGGACAAGGAACGGGCCGTTGAATTCGAATTCGGAGACGGGAAATGGAAATGCGATCTGGCCGCCTACGCTTGCGTGAAAATCGGCCCGTCGTCCCGCGCGCGGCCGTCCCCTTTCGCTCCGGCGCCGCCTCCCTCCAGGAACCCGATTCCCTCTCCCGACGGCAAGTGGGAAGCCTTTATCCGGGATCATAACGTCTACGTGAGATCCGCGGACCGGAAAGACGAATTTCCAATGAGCCTTGAGGGGATCGCGGGCGATGAATACAACTGGGAATCCCTCGTCTGGGCTCCCGATTCGAACAAGCTGGCCGCTTTTCGGATCCGTCCCGGCGCGCGTCGGAAAATCCAGTACGTGGAATCGTCGCCGGCCGACCAGCTCCAGCCCAAATACCACGCCATCGAATACCTGAAGCCGGGGGATCCCCTGGACGAATTTCAACCGGTCCTCTTTCACGTCGACACGAAAAAACAATTCATCGTCGACAAGAGCCTCTTTCCCAACCCCTATTTCCCGAACACGAACTTCAACATGCGGTATTCCAAGGCGTATCTGGCCTGGCGGAAGGACAGCCGGGCGTTCACCTTCGAGTATAACCAGCGCGGCCACCAGGTTTACCGGGTGATCGAGGTCGACGGCCGGTCCGGTCAAGCGCGCGCCCTCGTCGACGAGGAATGCCGGACGTTCTTCTCGTACTACGGCAAGCTGTACCGCTACGATGTCCAGGATGGAAGAGAAATCATCTGGATGTCCGAGAGGGACGGCTGGAACCATCTCTATCTTTACGACGGCGCGACCGGCCAAGTGAAAAACCAGATCACCCGCGGGGAGTGGGTGGTCCGCGGCGTGGATCGCGTCGACGAAGAGAACCGCCGGATCTTTTTCCGGGCGGGCGGGATGGTTCCGGGAAAAGATCCCTATCTCCTGCATTCCTACCGGATCAATTTCGACGGCACCGGTCTGACGCCGTTGACCGAGACGGATGGAAATCACACGGTCGTCTTCTCGCCGGACCTGAAATATTTCGTCGACACCTGGTCGCGGATCGATCTTCCCCCCGTCGTCGAGCTGCGCCGCACGGCGGACAGGCGGCTGCTGATGGACGTCGAGCGGGCGGACATCCAGGAGCTTCTGAAAATGGGGTATCGGATGCCCGAGGTTTTTTCGGCCAAGGGACGGGACGGCCAAACGGACATTTGGGGAGTCGTCTTCCGGCCGAGGTCATTCGATCCTTCGCGGAAATATCCGGTGATCGAGTACATTTACGCCGGGCCCCACGACTCGTTCGTTCCGAAATCGTTCAGCCCCTTCCATTCCATGCAAGCGTTGGCCGAGCTGGGCTTCATCGTCGTCCAATGCGACGGGATGGGAACCTCGAACCGGTCCAAGGCTTTTCATGATGTCTGCTGGAAGGATATCGCCGACGGCGGCTTCCCGGACCGAATTCCCTGGATCAAGGCCCTGGCCGCCAAGGATCCCTCCTGCGACATCTCGCGGGTCGGAATCTACGGGCATTCCGCGGGAGGCCAGAACACCCTCACCGCGCTTCTTTTCCACCCGGATTTCTACAAGGCCGGCGTCTCCTCCTGCGGCTGCCACGATAACCGGATGGACAAGATTTCCTGGAATGAACAATGGATGGGCTGGCCGATCGGCCCCGAGTACGCCGCCTCCTCGAATGTCGACAACGCCTGGCGGCTCCAGGGGAACCTTCTGCTTTCCGTCGGGGAGCTGGATACGAACGTCGACCCGGCCTCGACGATGCAGGTCGTCAACGCCCTGATCAAAGCGAATAAGGTCTTCGATCTGATCGTCTTGCCCGGCCAGGGGCATACGACGGGGGGGACCTACGGCGATCGGAAGCGCTACGACTTCTTCGTCAGGCACCTGCTCGGCGTCGAGCCGCCCGAGTGGAACAAGGAGAAAATCCCGTCCGGGAATCAATAACCCGGACGGCGGCCTTTTTCGGGGGACGTCCTCTTCCCTTATTTTCCGCGGACCGCCGGAGGCCCGGGGCCGCGCCCGCTTAAGCGGCGCGGCCCGGTCCCCGGCGGGCCGGGATTCCTTCGGGCGATGTTGAATCTTCTCCGGCGGACCGATACAATAACCGGCGAGGAGCTTTTCTCGTATATATTCAGGAAGGGAGAGACGAATCATGTCAAACGAAACACCTCAAATCCCGGCTTCCCCGCGTCCGAAGCGCCGCTTCGGCGCCCTCGGCGTCCTGGGCGTCATCGTCGTTCTGGCGGTCATCATCGGGCTTTGGATCGCCGGCGTTTACAACGGCCTCAACCGGCTCGATCAGGACGTTCGGGCGAAATGGGGCCAAGTTGAAAACGTCTACCAGCGGCGGGCGGACCTGATCCCGAACCTGGTGGAAACGGTCAAAGGGGCGGCCAATTTCGAGAAGGAAACGTATACCGCCGTCACCGAGGCCCGGGCCAAGGTCGGCCAGATCCGGCTCGACGCGGACGTGGTCAACGACCCGGAGGCCTTCGCCAAGTTCGAACAGGCCCAGGGCGAGCTGGGATCGGCCATCTCCCGCCTGCTTGTGGCCGTGGAGGCCTACCCCGAGCTCAAGGCGACCCAGAATTTCCGCGACCTCCAGGTTCAGCTCGAGGGAACGGAAAACCGAATCGCCCAGGAGCGGCGGGTGTTCAACGAGTCGGCCCAGGCTTTCAACACCAAGCGGATGAGCTTCCCGACCAACTTGGTCGCCGGATTTTTCGGCAACCGGTTCGCCGAGAAATCCTATTTCAAGGCCCAGCCGGGCGCGGAAACCGCCCCGGCGGTGAAATTCTGAGGAGCGTCCGAATCGGAACGGTCCGATGAGGCGACGGTTCAGCCCGCGTTCCGGGCGAGGCGTTTTTCTCGCGTCCGCGCTGTGCCTGGCCTGCGGCTTTTTCCCGGCGGCCGTCCAAGCCGTCCAGGGCGCCCGGATCCCTCCGCCTCCCGCCCGTTGGGCCACCGATGAGGCCGGATTCATTTCCCCGGCCGTCCGGGCCGAGATCGATTTCCGGCTCGAGTCGTTCGAGCGGGAGACGGGCCGCCAAGTCCTGCTCTACATTTCCCGGACGACGGGGGATGTCCCGCTGGAGGATTTCGCGGCCCGGGCGTTCGGGGCCTGGAAAGTCGGCCGGAAAGGCATGGAGGACGGGCTGGTCCTCTTCCTCTTTGCCGACGACCGCGCCGTCCGGATCGAAGTCGGCTACGGCTTGGAAGGCGTGGTTACCGACGCGATCGCCGGCCGGGTGATCCAGAACATCCTGATTCCCGGCATCCGCCGGGGCGATCCTGACGGCGCCGTCCGGGCGGCCGTGACGGCCCTCCTGGAGACCATCTCCGGGAAGCCCGCCGCGGAACCGGGAGAAACCGAAAGCGCGGACAAGCCCGCCGAAGGCGAAATCCCCGCCGTTTTCCTGATCATCGCCGGGGTCCTGTTTCTGATCCTCCTGATCACCAATCCCCGCTTGGCCCTCTTCCTCCTCTACACCCTGCTTTCGGGCGGCGGAGGCCGGGGAGGCGGCGGCGGCGGCGGATTCCGCGGCGGCGGAGGCCGCTCCGGCGGGGGCGGCGCTTCGGGGAGATGGTGACGGAGCAAGGCCATGAAAAATCCCTTTCGTCCAAAATGGCTGGTCCGGATCGACGAGGACACGATCCGCCGGGCGATCGCCGAGGCCGAGCGGCGCACGTCCGGCGAGATCCGGGTGTCGATTTCCCGGTATTTCTGGGGACCCGTCCGGCCGGTGGCCGAACGGGCTTTCCGCCGGCTCCGGATGGCCGAAACCCGGAATCGCAACGGGATTCTGTTCTTTCTCGTGCCCTCCCGCCGCCGTTTCGTCATCCTGGGCGACGAGGGGATCCACGCCCAGGCCGGACCGTCGTTTTGGACGGAGACGGCCGCGGCCCTGTCAGGCCGGTTCCGCAAGGGGGAATTCACGGAGGGATTGGCCGCCGGCATCCGGACCGCCGGCGAAATCCTGGCCGCCCATTTCCCTTACAACCGGGCGACCGACGTGAACGAGCTTTCCGACGAGATTGATTTCGGGAAAGGATGAGCGAATGATGAAGCTTCAGGAAATCACCCCGGCGACGGGGTCCCGCGTCTTCCACGAAGTCGCCCGCGGCGTGTACGCCGGCGATCCGAATTGGATCGCCCCGCTGGATATGGACGTGGAAGCGGTCTTCGACCCGGGGAAAAACGGCGCCTTCAAGCAAGGCGAGGCGATCCGCTGGGTTCTTCGGGACGATGCCGGGCGAGCCGCGGGGCGGATCGCGGCGTTCGTCGATCTCGAGAAGGCCAAGCGGAAGGATCCGGCCGAGGGCGGAATCGGGTTCTTCGAGTGCCCCGACGATCCGGCCGCCGCCGCCTTGATGTTCGACGCGGCCAAGGAATGGCTGGCCGCCCGCGGCGTCGAGGCGATGGACGGAAGCGTCAACTTCGGAGCCAATTTCAACCACTGGGGCGTCCTGGTCGAGGGATTCATGCCCCAGGGCTACGGCATGCCCTACAACAAGCCCTATTACGCCGGGCTGTTCGAAGGCTACGGATTCCGGGAATATTTCCGCCAATTCTCCTATCACAAGAACCTGGCCGAGCCGTTTCCCGAGCGAATGGTCAAGTTCGCCGAGCATACCATCAAGAAAAGAACCTACGAATTCCGTCATTACGAGAAGAAGCGGGCGAACCGCTACATCGCCGATCTCGTCGAGGTCCTCAACCGGACCTGGGCCGATTACATGGAGGATTACCAGCCGGTGACGCCCGAGGAGATTGGGCGGATCATCAAATCCGCCGGGCCGGTCATCGAGGAGGAATTCGTCTGGTTCGCCTATAAAGACGGCCGGCCGATCGGGGTCGTCGTGACCTTCCCGGACGTCAACCAGGTCCTGGCCCGGTTCGACGGCCGCTTGAACCTCTGGAAGACCTTCCGGTTTCTCCGTCTCCTGAAGGGAAAGACGATCACCCGCAACCGGGTCTTCCTGGCCGGCGTCATCCCCGAGTTTCAGAATTCCAACGTCATCGGCCCGCTCTTCCTCCATTTCGTCCGGGCCGTGGAAGCCCGGCCGCATTACCGGGAGATCGAGCTGTCCTGGGTCGGGGATTACAATCCCCGGATGCGCAAGATCTACGAGCAGATCGGCGGCGTCCATAAAAAGACCCATGTCACGTACCGGTATCTCTTCGACCGCGGCCGGCCCTTCGTCCGCTTCACCAACGAGGGCGGAAACAGCGCCCTCCGCAAGGACGCGGTCGGCAAAGGGGCTTGAAAAACGAACGGATGGAGGGGGAGGCGGCGCGGATCGCGATTTAATGAGGAGGGATCGATGAGCCGGGAGATCGATCGGCGGGAATTCCTGAAATCGGTGGGGACGGCCGCGGCGGCCGCCTCGCTCGGCGGCGCCGGCCTGATCCTCCAGGGCTGCGCGGCCGGCAAGGACTACGATCTTGTGATCAAGGGCGGTCTGGTTTATGACGGCCTGGGCGGGGACCCCTTCGAGGCCGACATCGGCGTCTCCGGCGAGCGGATCAAGACCGTCGGCCCGATCCCCGGCCGGAGCGGCCGGATCGTCGTCGAGGCGGCGGGCCGAATCGTCACTCCCGGATTCATCGACGTTCACGACCATTCCGACCTGGGTCTTCTCGCCGATCCCCGGGCGGAAAGCGCCGTCCGCCAAGGCGTGACTACTCTCATCAGCGGCAATTGCGGGTCCTCGCCGTTTCCCGTGGCCGAGGAAATGCTTGAGGAATTGAAATCCGTCGCCCGATCCGAATTCGACGTCGAGATGGACTGGCGGGATCTCCGCGGTTTTTTCACCCGCCTGGAAAAGGGAAAAACGGCCGTCAATTACGCCACCCTCGTCGGCCACGGAGCGGTCCGCGGGGCGGCCATGGGCTTCAGCGACCGGCCGCCCGCTCCCGCGGAGCTTGACCGGATGCGGGAGCTTGTCGCCGAAAACATGGACGCCGGGGCGTTCGGATTGTCCACCGGCTTGGAATACACGCCGGGAAGCTTCGCCGATTCCGACGAAATCGCCGCCTTGTGCCGGATCGTGGCCGAGCGGGACGGGGTCCACGCCACCCACATGCGGGACGAGGGGGATGCCTTGATCGAGGCGCTCCGGGAGGCGATCGAGACGGCCCGGCGAGCCGGCGTCCGTCTCCAGATTTCACACCTCAAGACGGCTTTTCCCCGCAATTGGTCCAAGATCGACGAGGTCCTCGGCCTTCTCGGCCAAGCCGGGAAGGACGGCTTGGTCGTCCGGGCCGACCGTTATCCTTATATCGCCGGCTCGACCGGCTTGAGCATCAATTTTCCGGCCTGGGCCCGCGAGGGGACCACCGGCGATTTCCTGTCCCGGCTCAAGGATCCGGCCTTGGACGGCCGGCTCCGGGAATACGCCGCCGGCCGGGAGAAAAAGTTCGGATCTTGGGACAAGGTCGTCATCGCCGGCGTCTCCTCGGAGAAAAACAAGCGGGTCGAGGGCCTGGATGTCCTGGCCGCCGCCGGCAGAGCCGGCAAGCCGCCGTATGAATTCATGCGGGACCTGATCATCGAGGAGCGGGACCGGGTCGACGCCGTCCTGTTCATGATGTCGGAGGACAACCTCCGCCGGATTTTGGCCCATCCCCAAGTGGGGATCGGCTCGGACAGTTCGATCCGGGCTCCCTATGGAATCCTCGCCTCGGGAAAGCCCCATCCGCGCGTGTACGGAACGTTCCCTCGCGTCCTGAATAAATATGTCCGGGCGGAGCACCTGGTTTCGCTCCGGGAGATGATCCAGAAGATCACCTCCGCCCCGGCCGGGATGTTCGGCTTGGCCGGGCGGGGAGCCGTCCGGGAAGAAGCGTTCGCCGACCTGGTCGTCATCAACCCGGAAACCGTCGCCGACCGGGCGACCTGGAGCGATCCCCACCAGTTCCCGGCGGGCATCGACTTGGTCGTCGTCAACGGCGCCGTCACCGTCCGGGACGGAGAGCACACCGGCGCCCTGGCCGGCCGTGTCCTTCGCAAGACCCGGACGAAAGCTTAAACCCGCGGCCGGCCAAGCCGGCCGGGAACCGCTTCCTTTTTAATTTCCTCCGCCTTCAGGGTCTCGTCGGCATTGAAGGACGGGATTGCCCCTCGGCCTCTTGCCGGTATCTTCGCTTAAGGAGGGGAGTACTTAACCTCCTCGCCGATTCCTTTTATTCGCCGATTATCTTGACAAGAACTCTTTTTCGACGTCGGCCGTCGAATTCGCCGTAAAAGATCTGTTCCCAGGTGCCGAAATCGAGCTTTCCGCTCGTCACCGCGACGACGGCTTCCCGGCCCATCACCTGGCGCTTGAGGTGGGCGTCGGCGTTGTCCTCGAATCCGTTGTGGCGGTAGGAAGAAACAGGCTCGTGGGGAGCGAGTTTTTCCAGCCAGACTTCGAAGTCGTGGTGCAGGCCGCTTTCGTCGTCGTTGATGAAAACCGACGAGGTGATGTGCATGGAGTTCACCAGGCACAGCCCTTCGCGGATGCCGCTTTCCCGGAGACAGGACTCGACCTGCGGGGTGATGTTGACGAATCCCCGGCGGTTGGGGATTTCGAAAAAAAGCTCCCGGCGGTAAGACTTCATGCGTTTCCTCCCTTGATGTCCCGCCGGCGGCGCCGTTTTAGGCGGCGGGCGGCGGCCGCGATGTCGTTTGATGTCCGGGCGATCTCCGCCCGCTCGGATTCCTCCAAGGCCCGGCCGGCGTAACGGAGCTCGTAATGGCGGCGGGCCAGCCCGGTCAATCCGCCCAATTCCGGATGGGCGGACCCGGTCTCCCCGGCGTATTCGGCGGCCGTCTGGGAAGGCCGGCGGGGAAAACCGGCCCGGCCGAGGCGGACGAGCAGCGTTTCATAAAAATCCTCCGGCTTTTTTCGGGAGGGCTTCCAGGCCGGAAGCGTTCCCCGGGATTTCCGCCGTAGGAGGAGAAATAGAGCGGCCGAAAACCCGGCCAGCCCGAAGAGAAGAGGAACCGCCGCCTCGGAGGCTTTTCGGACGATGTTGTAAAGGAAATTCCTCTGGGTGAACGTGTCGTAGCCCACGACATAGCGGTACCAGCGGAATTGGAGGTCTTCGAACTTGTCGTTCAGAGCGCTCCAAAGGCGGGAGAAAAGGGAGCCCGCCCCGCTCTCCGTGAAATCGGGCGGCGTCGGATCGAACGTCGTCCAGCCGGACTCGGGCAGGTACGCCTCAACCCAAGCGTGGGCGTCGCTCTGGCGGATGTCGAAGAATTTCCCGTATTCGTTCCACTCGCTGCCGAGAAAGCCGACGGCCAAGCGCGAGGGGATGTCCAAATGCCGGAGCAACAGGCACATGGCCGTGGCGAAGTATTCGCAGTTGCCGGCCTTCGATTCGAAAAGAAAACCGTCGATGTCTTGGCGGCCGAGATCGGCGGCCAGGGAGTAGGAATAGCCGCCGCGGAGGCGGGCCTCGACGGCGGCCGCCCGGCTGCGCGCGTCTCCGGCCCGCCCGGCGAATTGGACGGCCAAGCGGCGCAGGCGCTCGTTCGGCCCGGGCTGTTGGAGAAAATGGGATTGGAGCAGCCCGCCGTAGTCCCGGATCGACCGGGAGAAGGAGGGTTCCCGGCCTTGGGTCCGAACCCGGTAGGAGATTCCCTCGAGATAAGCGCCGGGGAAGTAGGCCGTGTCCGTGAAGTCGAAAAAGATGCCTTGATAATTCGCCTCGATCGCCCCGGGCGGGCCGGCGAAAAAGACGAGGCTGGTGTTGAGGAAGGGGGAGAGAACGTAGGTTTCCTCGCGGAACGGCTTTTGAGGATCGTAGCCTGGAGCGGAGATCCATCCCCTTTCCCGCCGGATCCAAGCCATCGTCCGCCGGGAGGAAACCAACCGCCCGGAGATTTCCGAGGTGAAGGAGACGGGGGATTTCCGCCAGCGGCGGCCGTCGAAGAAATCGAATGCCGCGCCGCGGACGTGGATGAACTCGGGAACGGGGGAGCCGTCCGGGAGGCCGGGCATCACCCGCATGACCCGGGACGAGTTCTTGTGAATCGGGCCGAGGTATCCCAGCTCGACCTGTTCAGACATGCCCGAAAAAGTTCGGAGCGACTGCTGGAAGCGGGTCAGTCCCGTAACGGCTAAAAGCTGCCTCATCCGGGCGCTGTAGGGCCGGGGAAGGACGACGAAAGCGGCGGCGGCCAGGATCACGGCTATTCCCGTGACCGCTAGCAGGGACCGGCCCCAGGTCCGTTCCCGGGGGCGGGGGCGGGGATCGCGCCGGTCGATCAGCCAAGCCCCGGCGGAAAGGAAAAAAGCCAGAAAAAAGGCGAAGTACCAAAGACTCAAGGCTTGCCCGGAGGCGAGAAAGAAAACGAGGAATGAGGCGGTCAGGAGCTGGGCCGGGGCCCGGCCCGTTTTCGGATTGAACAGGAGGTAGCCCAGGATGAAAAGGACCAGGCGGGTCACCGCCCCCAGGGATCCGGCCCGAGGCAGGTCGACGAAGAGGAAGAACAGCAGGTACAAGGCGGCGAGGGCGTCGCAAGCCGGCCGGGGGAGAAGATACCGCTTTTTCCGGTCGCCCAGCCAGGCGAGGGGGAACAGGAGGGCGTAAGAAGCCAGGACCAAGGGATTGAGCTCCTCGATCAGGAAGAGCGAGGCGAAGGCGGTCAGAACGGTTGAATAGGCGAAAGGAGAGAGGGGATCTTCTCCCGGAAAGGCCGGGGATTTTGTTTTCGGCAGCGGCTTTTCGAATCGCTCGACGATCTTGCCCCGGCCGAGAAGAGCCAGGGTTTTAAAGATCAGGCCGAGATGGATGAGCCCGTGGCCGAAGGCGACCGTCGCCTCGGGCGTTCGGAGCCGGACGTCGGACCCGGCGTCGATGAAATACTTGGCCAGGGAGGCGGCCTCCGAGATTTGGCGCTCCGCGTCCGGCCCCTCGGCGTCGGCGACCGTGATCGTGATCCGGTTGCCGACCTGCTCGGCGTATTCCTTGACGAGGGGCTTGCCTGTCTTGGCCGTCAGCTTCCAGTTGATGAGGCGGGCGTCCTCGCCCTCGTCGTATTCCCGGAGGCCGAAGAATTCCCCGCCCGCGCCCCGCTTCGGGATCGAGACATCCTCGCCCCGGACGGCCGGGGAGGCCCGGCGGCCGTAGATTTCGAAAACCGGGGGAAAGACAAGTCCGACGAGTCCGGTGACCCGCCGCTTTCTCCGGAACAGGCCGAACGGGTAGTCGCTTTCCAGCCAGATGTCCCCGATTTCGTTGAGGCCGCGGCGGGGGAACGCCGCCGGGATGGTCACGGCGCTTTCCTTCCCCCGCTTGAGCAGGGCGAGCGAGGCTTCCCGGGAGGGCGACCGGAGCTTCAGGAAATGGGAGCGTCCGCCTATCTCTTTTCTCAGGAAGACGGCCAGGGGGAATTCCGTGTCGACGAACATCTGCTCGGGAAAAACGGCCCGGGCGCCGATTCCGCGCAGGTTCCGGCCGCTCCACCACCAGGAGACCGCCAGGATCGACCAGAGCATGCCGTCGATCAGGTAAAGAAGGTTGGCGCCGCTGGTGGCCGCGCCGACCAGGGCCAGGACGGCGGCGGCGAGGAAACGGACGCCGAGACGCGTCAGCATGAGCCGCGGCCGCCTAGAGAGGGATGGGCACGCGCTCGAGGACGCCCTGGATGATCGTGTCGGATTCGTGGATGCGCAGCAATCCGAAGGACTGGGACTCGATGACGATGCGGTGGGTGAGGACGGGCGCGGCGACGCGCTTGACGTCGTCGGGCAGGATGTGATCTCGGCCGTAGGTCAGGGCGTGGGCTTGGGCGGCCCGCCGGAGGAGGAGAGAGCCGCGGGGGCTGACGCCGAGCTTGATGCCTTTGGTTTTGCGCGTTTCCGAAGCCAGGGAGACGATATAGCCGAGCAGGGACTCGTCGACCCGGATGCCGTCGACCTGGTCCTGAAGGGCGCGGACCTCGGCCGGGTTGAGAACCGGCTCGAGCCGGGCCGCCAGGTGGTAGAGGTCGCGGCCGCGGATGATCTCTTTTTCGTTTTCGGCCGAAGGGTACCCGATCTTCACCCGGAGGAGAAAACGGTCGAGCTGGGCTTCGGGGAGGGGGAAGGTCCCGTGGTATTCGATGGGATTCTGGGTGGCGATGATCATGAACGGATCGGGCAGGGGATAGGTTCCGCCGTCGACGGTGACTTGGAGGTCGTTCATCGCCTCCAGGAGGGCGCTTTGGGTCTTGGGGGTCGTCCGGTTGATCTCGTCGGCCAGGATGATGTGGCTGAAGATCGGACCCGGCTTGAAGGAAAACGTGCTCTCCCGGGGGTTGAAAATCGACATCCCCAGGAGGTCGGATGGCAGGAGATCGTTGGTGAACTGGATCCGGCGGAAGGAGGATTCGATCGATCGGGCCAAGGCCACGCCCAGGAGCGTTTTACCGATGCCGGGAACATCCTCGATCAGCAGGTGCCCGCGGGCCAGGAGGGCGGTGACGACCAGACGGACGACCTCCGGGTCGCCGACGAAGACCTTCCGGATGTTGGCGATCAGGGCATCGATCTTTTTCATGGGGATTCATTATAATCCTTTTGATTTAGGGGCGCATCCCCCTCAACGGGCCGTTTTCACTCAACCTCGCCTTCCCCCTCGCTCATGCCCCCTTTTGTATCTCTTCCCCTCCCGTGTCTTCCCCCTCGCGGCCCGCCTCCGCGGCGGTGCCGGCTCGGCGATGATTCCGGAGGCGGGATCGGCGGCCGGAACAGAAAGGATCGCCTTGCTTGAAAGGAGGTATTGAGGGGTTGAGCGGGGCGCCGCCTCATCATAAAATATGGACATGAACAAACGACATTCTTTCGCCGGACGAGCGGTTTTAGGATTGGCCCTGGCCGTCGTTTTATCGGCCCCGGCGCCGGCCCAGGAGCCCGCGGCCTCGGGCCTGCTTCCCCGGGTCGACGGCTGGGAGGCCTCCGAACCGCCGCAGACATTCCTCCCCGACACCCTGTTCGAGTACATCAACGGGGCGTCCGAGAACTTTTTGAGCTATGGGTTCGTCGAGCTGGCCCTGGGCCGGTTTCAATCGGCGGGGGGAGTGGAAATGACCGTCGAAATTTACGACATGGGCGCGTCCGACAATGCCTTCGGCGTTTACGGCTCGGAGCGTTACCCCGACAGCCGGTTTCTCCCCGTGGGCGGGCAGGGCTACCTCGAGGAGGGATCGCTCAATTTTTTCGCCGGCCGGTTCTACGTCAAGTTGCTTTCTTATCCGGCCGGAGAGGGAACCGAGGAAGCCCTGCGGTCGTTTGCCGCGGCTGTCCTCAAGGGCATCCCCGATCCCGGGGACTTTCCGCTTCCCGTCCGGGCGTTTCCGAAAAGCGGCCTGGTTGAAAACAGTGAGAAATTCATCCTTCGGGATTTCCTCGGGATGTCTTTTCTTTCCCGCGGGTTTGTCGCCGCTTACCGGACGGCCGGCGGCGAGGAATTCGAGGCGTTGATCATCGAGGCGGACGACCCGGCGGAAGCCGGGGAGATGCGGAGCGCTTTGATGGAGCGCTTGTCAGCGGCCGGCGGGGCTTCCCCGGAAGAGGACGGTCTCGTCCGGCTGAAGGATCCTTACTTGGCGGACATCCTGATCGCCCCGGCGGGACGCTTTCTCTGCGGAGCGATGAAAATCCGGGACGGGGCGGCCGAGGCGGAGAAAGCAGCCGAAGCCGTCGTCAAGGAGATGGTCCGGGCGCTCGCCGGCAAGTGATTTTCGGGGCCCGCCGGAGAGGTCACCGGGCCAGGAACGCCTTCAGGCGGTCGTATTCCTCGAGCAGCGTCCGATAGGCGGCGTTCGCGTCCTCGAGGCGGTTTTCCTCGCCTGCTTTTTCAATGGCCCACGCGGCGGCCTGAAGGCCGGGCAGGCTTAAATTAGCCGAGGCTCCCTTCAAGTAGTGGCCGATTTCCCGGACGGCGCGGGCGTCCGCCCGGTTCAAGGCTTCCTCCAAGGCGGGCGATTTCTCGGTGAATTCCTCGTCGTAGATGGCTAGCAATTCCTCGAGGAACGAGGCGTCGTCGCCGACGCGTTCCAGGGCTTCGGCCCGGTTGATCGGCGGGGGGGCGTCATTTGGATTTGGAGACACGGCGGATTCCTTTCTTAGGGGAGGTGTGGCGCATCACGGCGCGGGACGCCTTGGCGTCCGGGGGAGTCTTCAGCTCGGCGCAGAGCCTGACCCGGTTGCGGCCGGCTTTCTTGGCCCGATAGAGGGCGGTGTCGCTTTCCTGAATCAGGCGGTCGCAGGAAGGCCGGCGGAAGCACTCGGACGAGGCGCAACCCAGGGACAGGGAGAGGTTCAATGTCGCGCCTTCGATCCGCATCCTGATTTTTTTGACCGCCGCCCGCAGCCGCTCGGCGACGACGGCCACGTGGTAAAGGCTGCAATTCGGCAAGACGATCAGGAACTCGTCGCCGCCGTAGCGTCCGACCTTGTCGTACGGCCGGATGTGTTTTTCGAGCGTCGCCGTGATCCTGCTCAGGACCCGGTCGCCGACTTGGTGGCCGTAGGTATCGTTGATCTTCTTGAATAAATCGATGTCGATGAGAATCAGGCTGAGCGAATATCCTTCCCCGCGTTCGCAGTGAGCGATCTCATCGTTGAGAAAGCGGAGGATCGTCGCCCGGTTCCAAATGCCGGTCACGCTGTCCCGGGTGGCCAGCTCGAACAGGCGTTTCTGGGACTCGAGCAGCTTGTCTTCCAAGGCGATGATCCGGCTTCCCGTCTGGAGCCGGGCCCGCAGCTCGGCGAAATGGACCGGTTTGGTCATGAAATCGTCGGCGCCCGCCTCCAGCCCGTCGATGATGTCCTGGGTGCTGTCGCGGGACGTCAAGAGAATGATGTAGGTGTACCCCGGCTTGTTGAGCGCCCGGATCCGGCGGCAGAGCTCCGGGCCCTCGGCCCCGGGCATCATCCAGTCGAGAAGAGCCATCCGCGTGTTCGGGCTGCGGAGAACCTCCCAAGCTTGGTTGCCGTTTTTGGCGAGGGAGACGTCGTAACCCCAGGATTTGAGGTTTTTTTCCAGAATGCGGCCGGAGATCGGATCATCTTCGGCGATGAGTATCGAAAGTGACGCGGCCATCTTGCGGAGCCTTTAAAATGCTCTTTGCGCTTGGAAAAAACGCCTCCGATCCGTCTCGGAGGAACCGTCGCCTTCATTATAGCCAAGAGACCATCCAGGTCAATGCCCCTTGAAGGTGATTGATCGGCGGGAAAAGAGGGCTTTACCCGGAAGCCCGAAGTCCGTAGAATAGGGCCCATGAGCAAAGACGGCCGAGCGTTGACGATCGCGGCTTGGGTCGTGGCCGCGGCGGTCATCGGTTTCGTTTTCAAATCGACCAAGGCCGTTCTTTTCCCCCTCTTCCTTGCCTTGTTCATCTACTTCATCCTGGCCCCCCTCCAGGATCTGCTGATGAAGATCAAGCTCTCCCGGACGCTGTCCCTGATCCTGATCATCCTGTTCGCCTTTGTCGTCCTCTTTCTCATGGCCCAGCTCTTTTATTCCAGCGGGAAAGCGCTCGCCTCCGACCTCCCCGATTACGGGAACAAGCTCAAGGACATGCTTGACGAGCTGAAAAACAGAATCGAGCTCCCCGGCGGGGGCGCTTTCGATCCCCTGGCCTGGGTCGACAGCCTGGACGTCACCAAGGTCGGGGCGTTCCTCCTGAATTCGCTGGGGACGTTCGTCTCGTTCGTCTCGACGATCTTTTTGGTCCTGATTTTTCTGATTTTCATGCTGGCCGGCCGCGGCAAGCTGAACGACAAGATCCGCCGCTTCTCCCCGCATCCCCGCCGCTCCGACCAGATCATCGAGATCGTCGGCAACATCGACCGCCAGGTCCAGAAATACCTCGTCATCAAGACGGCCATCAGCGTCGCGTCCGGGGTGATCTCCCTTGTCGTCTTCCTGGCGTTCGGCCTCCGTTACGCCATCCTCTGGGCTTTCATCACCTTCGTCCTGAACTACATCCCCAACATCGGCTCCTTCATCTCCAAGATCCTGCCGTTCGGCTTCGCCATCCTTCAGTTCGGCCGCGTCTGGCCGGCCGTCTGGATGCTGGCCATCCTGGTGGTGACCGATGCGATCACGGGGTCGTTCATCGAACCCCGGGTCATGGGGAAAGACCTCGGCTTGAGCCCCCTGGCCATCCTGATCTCTCTCTTTTTCTGGGGCTGGCTGTGGGGGATTCCGGGAATGATCCTGGCCGTGCCGATCATGGTCGTGATGAAGATCATCGCCTCGAACTTCGAATCGCTGCGGTGGTTCGAGGCCCTGCTGAGTAAATAGCCGGGCTTAGGACTTGAAGAGGAACGTCTCCGGCGTCAGGGATTTGATCCGCTTGCCGAAAAAGCTTTTAAGGACGTTTTCGGCCGCTTTCTGCTCGGCCACCTTGCGGGAAGGCCCCTTGGCCCGGCCCAGGACGGTTTTGTTGACGATGACCTCGACGACGAATTCCTTCCGGTGGTCGGGGCCGGCGGCGGTCACCATCTTGTACTGGGGCGCGGGGAGATCCTCCTTCTGGAGGAATTCCTGAAGAGCGGACTTGTAATTATTGATTTCGTGCCCCTGCTTCTTGACCTTGGCGTACGATCCCTCGAGAAGACGTTCATAGACCGTCCGGGCGGCGTCGAAGCCGCCGTCGATGTAGATGGCCCCGATCAGGGCTTCGAACGATCCGGCCAGGATCGTGCTTTTCTTCCGTCCGCCGCTCTTCTCCTCGCCCTTCCCGAGGTGGATCACCTCGTCCAGCTTGATTTGCCGGGCGTAATCGGCCAGGGCGACCGTGCTGGAGGCGGAGGACTTGAACTTGGACAGGTCTCCCTCGTTGGCCTCGGGATACATCGCGTAGAAGAAATCGGCCGCGATCAGGCCGACGACCGAATCGCCCAGGAACTCGAGGCGTTCGTTGTCCAGGGGATGGTCCTGCGTCTCGTATGCGTGGGAGCTGTGAGTCAGAGCCATCTGGAAGAGAGACTGGTCCTTGAAGCGGTAGTTCAGCCGCTTTTCCAAGGCGTGATCGCGGTTTTGGGTTTTCTTGAAGAATTTTTTCAGCATGGCATTTCCGAAAAGACGGTCCGCCCGCCGACGATGGTCATCACCGGGGCGCCGCGGAGCGTCCAGCCGTCAAACGGCGTGTTGCGGCCGAGCGAGGCGAACCGGGCCGCGTCGACCGTGACGGTTCGCTCGAGATCCAGGATCGTCACGTCCGCGGCCGCTCCCGGGGCGAGGCGTCCCTTGTCCGGCCACCGGAGGATTTCGGCCGGGCGGAGCGATCCCATCGCCGCGAACCGGAGAAGCGAAATCACCCCCCGGCCGACCAGCCGGTCTAAAAGGAGCGGGATCGCCGTTTCCAGCCCGACGATGCCGAAGGGGGCGTCCCGCAGCCCGGCCGCTTTCTCGGCGACGGCGTGCGGGGCGTGATCGGTGGCGAAAACATCAATGATTCCATCCCGGACGGCCGCGGCCAGGGCGGCCGCGTCGGCCGCGCTCCGCAGCGGCGGATTCATCTTGAAATTCGGCCCGCCGGCCTCCACGTCGTCCTCCGTTAGAAGGAGGTGATGGGGCGTGACCTCGGCCGTGACCGGAAGGCCTCGCCGCTTGGCTTCTCCGACGAGTTCGACCGATCCCTTGGTGCTGAGATGGGCGAGGTGAACGCGCCCGCCCGTCCGTCCGGCCAAGGCGATGTCCCGGGCGACGATCACGTCCTCGGCCGCGGCCGGAATGCCGGGCAGGTTCAGCCGCCGGGCGACCGGCCCGTCGTTGACCACTCCGTTTCCGAAGAGAGCCCGGTCCTCGCAGTGGTCGATGACCAGAGCGCCCCGAGCCCGGGCCGCTTCCAGCACCCGGCGCATGAGATCCTCGTCCTGGATGCACCGGCCGTCGTCGGAGAAGGCCGCCGCTCCGGCCTCGAGGAGGGCGTCGAAGTCGACAGGCTCCACGCCCTTCTGGCCGCGGGTCAGGGCGGCGATGGGAAAGACGCGGACGTCGGCTTGGGCCGACGCTTCGCGGATCCAAGCGGTCACCTCGGGGGAATCATTGACCGGGGAGGTGTTGGGCATGGCGCAGACGGCCGTGAATCCGCCGCGGGCGGCGGCCCGGGCGCCCGTGATGATCGTCTCCTTGTAGGCCTGGCCCGGCTCCCGAAGATGGACGTGCATGTCGATGAAACCGGGGGCGACGACCAGCCCGGAAGCGTCGATCACCTCGGCGCCGGGGGCTTCGATCCGTCCGCCGGCCGAGACGATTTTCCCGCCGTCCAAAAGAAGATCGCCGACGGCGTCGGTTCCGGAGTGAGGGTCGATCAGCCGTCCGTCCCGGATCAGGCGCTTGGCGTTGCTCGTGATAACCTCCGAGGTCGAGACCCTCAGCGCTTGCGGCGAAGGGCGACGGGTTCGGTGATCAAGACATCGTCCCGCTCGTCGATTTCCTTCATGTCGACCCGGACGACCTCGCGCCGGGAGGTGGGCAGGACTTTTCCGACGTAATCGGCCCGGATGGGCAGCTCCCGGTGGCCGCGGTCGATCAGGACGAGAAGCTGGATGCTCTTGGGACGGCCGAGATCGAAGAGGGCTTCCATGGCCGCCCGAATCGTCCGGCCGGTGAACAGGACGTCATCGACCAGGATGACGTCTTTCTTGTCGACGGCGAGGCGGATCTTCGATTTTCCGGCCGCCGGCCCGGCGGGGGACGCGGCTCCGTCGTCCCGGAAGCGGGCGATGTCGATGACTCCGACGGGGATCTCCGTTTTTTCCAAATCCTTGATGACCTTGGCGATCCGCTTGGCGATGACGATGCCGCGGGTGGGGATGCCGGCGATCACCAGGTTTTTCAGGTCGCGGTTGCGCTCGAGGATTTCAGTGGCCATGCGGCTGACGACGCGCTTGATTTTCGCGGCGTCCATTACGCTGGCCTTCACTTTTTTGGTCATGACTATCTCCTGACGCCGCCTGTTATACCATAAGAAAATTCAAAGGCCAAACCGTCCGAAAATCCTCCGGGCGGAGGCGATGTCGGCCCGGATGGCTTCGGCCAGGGCCCGGGAGCTTCGGAAAACCCGCTCGTCCCGCAGGCGGACGACGAACGAAAGGCGGACGTAGGCTCCATAGAGGAGGGGGGAGGCGTCCAGGACGTGCGTTTCCACGGACGGCTCCGCAGCCCCGAAGGTCGGCCGCCGGCCGACGTTGGTCACGGAATTCCAGGTTTTCCCCTTGCGGACCAGGCGGGTGGCGAAGACGCCCGGGGGGAGGATTTCATTGGGCGAGGCGAGATTGGCCGTGGGGAAGCCGAGCGTCCGGCCGCGGCCGGATCCGGAGACGACGTCTCCCTCGATCTCGTAGGGGCGGCCGAGAAGGCGGGCGGCTTCCTCCACGTTTCCGGACAGCAGGGCCGTCCGGATCCGGCTGCTGCTGACCGGAGCGCCCTCCTCGAGAAGGGGAGGGACGGCGATCGTCCGAAAGCCGAGGCGGCGGCCGGCGTCTTCGAGAAAAGCGGCGTCGCCCCGCCGCTTGGTCCCGAACCGGAAATCGGCCCCGACGACGACCAGGCGGGCCTTCAGGGCGGAGGATAAGACGCCGGAGGCGAAGGAATCGGCGCTCATCCGGGCGAAGGACTTGGTGAAGGGAACGACGACCACGGATTCGACCCCGAGCTTGCAGAGAGCCCGGAGCCGCTGGTCGAGCGTCTGGATCATCAACAGGCGGTCGGGACTGAAGATCTTCTCGGGATGGGGGGCGAAGGTCAGGAGGACGACGGGAAGGCCGGCGGCTTCGGCTTCCCGGGAAAGGCGGCGGATGATCCGCCGGTGGCCCCGGTGGAGGCCGTCGAAATTGCCGACGGCCACGGCCAAGCCCCCCCGGGGAGGAGTGACGGCGTCCAGCGACCGGAAGATGCGCACCGGCTCAGAGCTTGACGGTCTCGGTTTTCTCGAGATACTGCATCTTGAGCTCGGAGAGGACGAATTCAAGGAATTTTTCCTCCTCGGGCTCGAGCCGTCCCTTGGTCCGGTCGGCCAGGAGGTCGAGCAGGTCGATCAGCCGGCGGGCCTGGGGGAGGTCGATGTCGGGGGCGTTCTTGGCCGGGTCATTGAGGAGGCCGAGCTTGATCTTGGCCGGGATATAGAGCAAGGCGACGATCGAGCTGAAATCGAGCGGCGGGAGGAAGGTTTTCCCTTTGCCGGAGCCGCCGGCGCCGTGATCTTTTTTTTCGGACATGGGATTCTGCTCCTGCAAAGCACGGAAGATGAATATGATAGACGGGGGAGCCGTAAAATTCAAGCGGAGCCGCCGGTTTCCATTCCCCTTGCCCTTTTTCCCAGCCGGCGGGCTGCGGGAGTCTCCTCGCGCGCTTGTGGAGGAAGAGGGGGGATTCCGGAGAGGGAGATCGCTTCTTGACGCTTCGGCGGCGCTCCATTAGACTCCTCGGGATGGTCAAGAAAACCGGACCGGGCGCCGCCGGGCCCGCCCGCGGCTTTGACGCGGCCTCCGTTTGTCGCGGGGAGGAGAGGAGCCGATGAAAAAAAAGGCCTTGAAGATAACGGGATTTGCGGCCCTGGCCGGATGGATGTTCGCTTCCGCGGCGACGGGAGCGCTTCATGACGAAGCTTCCTGGGCCCGGGTTCTTCTCCGGGAGAGGGAGGCCAAGGACGCCGATTTCAAGACCTCGGCGACGTCGCCCATGTCCGGCCGGGAGCGCCTGACGATCCCGGCGGCCGACAAGAGCTACGTCGTCGTCCGCGGCGGCGCGGTGACCATTGCGACTGAACCCTCGCCCGATGCGGCCTTCGCCTTGGTTTTCCGCGAGGGCGGGTGGTTCTGGGACGAAGCGGCGGCCGGGGTCGAAGGCCGGGCGGAAGAGGCCGGCGCCGCCCTGAAGCCGGGGATTGTCTCCCCGGGAGGCCTTTTCCGCGTCGGACGGCTGTCGTTGGGCGCTTATCCCGGCCCCGATTCCCTGGCCCTGATTGTCTTCGACCCCGATCGGCCGGAGCAGGCCGCCTTCGAGCATCTTCTCTATTATCCGCCGGATCCGCGGTACGCGGTGTCGGCCCGCTTGGAGAGATTCCCGGGTCCGCCCCAAGTGAAAGTGACGACCACCCGGCGCCTCGAAAAGGCGTTTTACCGCTACGGCCGCGTCCGTTTCCGGCTGGACGGAAAGGATTTGACGCTGACCGTCCTGAAGTTTGCTCTGGAGGGCCCGGGCTCCGACGAGTTGTTCATCCCCTTCAAGGACGCCACCAACGGCGGGGAGACTTATGAGGTCGGGCGATTTCTCGACGTAAAGGAGCCGGCCGGCGACGCGCTGATCCTGGATTTCAACCGCTGTTACAACCCGCTCTGCAACTACTCGCCCGCGTACAACTGCCCGATGCCTCCGCTGGAGAACATCCTGAAGGTCGGCATCCCGGCCGGGGAAAAAACGTATCCCCATGAATGAATTCCGAACCTGGTTCTCCATTTCCTTTTTATCCACGGCGGGATCTTCGAAGCCATCGAGCCGTGGGCGGTGATGCGTCCCTCGCGGCTCCGGCAGGCACGACGGCGCCTGTGAACCCGCCGGCCGCCCCCCTCCCGCGAAATCCGGTCGGCGAAGAATCGCCCCGGGCCGGGAGAGCCGGACCGGCGAATAGGGAAATGGTCAAGCCGTTTCGGACGGAGGGAGAGAAAAGAACATGATCGAGGCCCGGCAAGCCGGCAAGAAATTCCAAGAGCTCGTCGACATCCTGGCCCGCCTGCGCGGACCGGACGGCTGTCCCTGGGACCGGCGGCAGGACATCGCCTCGATCCGGGATTATTTCCTGGAGGAAGTCTACGAGGCGGTCGACGCCGTCGATCGGAACGATCCCCGGGCCGCGGCCGAGGAGCTGGGCGACGTCCTGATGGAGGTCGTCTTTCTGGCCCGGCTTTTCGAGGAGCGGGGCGCCTTCACGGCCGCCGACGCCCTGGCCGGGATCAACGCCAAGATGATCCGCCGCCACCCCCATGTCTTCGGGGAAGAGAAGCTCGAAACCCCCGACGCCGTGAAAAACGCCTGGATCGTCCGAAAGAAGGAGGAAAAGAAACGCGCCTCGCACTTCGAGGGTGTTCCAGCCACGGCCCCGGCCCTCCAGGCGGCCTTCGAGATCGGGAAACGGGCGGCCGCCTTCGGCTTCGACTGGCCGGAGGCGGCGGGGGCGCTCGAGAAGGTTCGCGAGGAGCTGGCCGAGCTGGACCGGGCGGTCGCTTCGGGCGGCGCCGATAAGCAGGCCGAGGAGATGGGCGACTGCTTGTTCGCCCTGGCCTGCGCCGCCCGGCTTTTGAATATCCACCCGGAGACGGCCCTGCGCCGGGCCAACGCCAAGTTCATCGCCCGGTTCGACGCCCTGGAGAGCCGGCTGGCTGAAAACGGCACGCCCCTGGGGGAGGCGACGATGGACGAGATGGAGGCGGCCTGGCAGGCGCTTAAGAAAGAGCGGGGGTAAGTCTATTGGATCAATCCGGGATCCTCTATTCTTAACAACACGAGCCTGGCATCGTTTCTGTCGATGACGCCGTCTCGGTTCACGTCGGCGAACGGGTTCCAATTCGTCGACATGCCGAGAACGGCTCCGTCGGCCATGACTTCATAGCCTCTGCTGTCCAGGGCGTTGCACACTTCATCGAAATCGGCCCAATCGATCTTTCCGTCGCCGGAGACGTCATAGATGGACGGGCCGGCCGCCGGACCCAAGTGGTAGCGCGCGAACCGGATGGCTTTTTTCGCAATCGTCATCCTGTCCGGCATGATTCGTTTTTCGGGATCATGCGGATTATAGGTATGATCTCCGTTGACGACCGGAAGAAAAGCGCCCTGAATTTTCTTTTCGGCCATGGCGCGCGTCGCCGTTTCTCCTTGGGAGAAGGGAATTATTGGATCTGAGTCTCCGTGGAGAGTGAAGAGAGGGGGATCCCATTCAGATAGGATAAGAGACGGGGACACCTTGATTATTTGATCGCTTTCCAAGCCCAGCGTTTTGGCAATACTCGATATCACGGCGTGGTCCGCCCGGAAATCAGTTATCCCCGAATAATTGATGATTCCTTTAAATCCCGGGAAATCCTCTCCCAAAAGAGACGGCGGCAGAAGGCCCGTCATGAGCGCCAGATGTCCTCCGCTGCTGTGTCCCATGGTCATGATCCTGTTGGGATCCAAGTTGTATGAAGGCGCCATTTCGCGAAGCGTTCTGATCGCGGACGCCGCGTCGATCAGCTGGGCGGGCCAAGGATGATCGGGGCCGAGCCGGTATTTGACAACGGCGACGGCGATCCGTCCCCTGGCGCAATGCAGCGCCTCATGCAATTCCATCAATCCAAACGGATGGTCGCCGATATCGATCATACGATATGCCCCTCCTGGAAAAAACACCAGGATCGGAAATATTTCTCCGGCGCCGCGGGGTACGGCGACGATTCCCTCTTGTTGGATGTCGTCTCCGTAGGAAAAATGAATGACGAGGAAGTCCTCGCCCAGCGGCGCGTGATATTCATCAAAGAAAACGGCCGAAGCCGTCCCCAAGCTGAGGACCGATACGGTAAAAAGAATAATACAACCCCTCATTATGTCCCCCTTTGTTTCGGCTGGAAAAAAGCGACGCCGGTTCGAATTCTTGCGAAAGCCAACTCCCGTTATGAATTTTGAGCGGAGTTTTTAAATGAAAGACAACGACTCGTCATAAAAGACACGAAAAATCTGGAATTATTCCCGGTATTTTTTGAAGCCCTCTTTATTTCGGCCGTCGAATCGGAGGGATATGAAATTTCAGATCGACGGGCGTTCATCGCCCGGTTCGACGCCCTGGAGAGCCGGCTGGCTGAAAACGGCACGCCCCTGGGGGAGGCGACGATGGACGAGATGGAGGCGGCCTGGCAGGCGCTTAAGAAAGAGCGGGGGTAAGGATTCCGCGGTCCCGCCGTCGATGGAGCTTACGCCTTGGCTTTTCTTTTCCGGGTCAAGACCCTCGGAAGTCCGAAGGCGATGAGGATTCCCAAGAGCTTGGCCGTAAAATGGACGGCATTGAACCGCGCCTCGTAGGAACGAAGAATTTCTTCCGGAGGGGGATTCGGATTCCCCGGCGCCAAGGCCCGATAGGCGTCCAGGGAAGAGGGCTTCGCCCAGAAAGGATCATGTCCGAGGCCGGCGTGCCTTCGGCCGCCGGGAGGCGACGTCGATTCCGAAATAGGGGGGAACAGAACCCGCAGGAGAATCGCCGTCGGGGCTCCCGTCAGGATCCGTCGCCGGATGATCGCCATGGCCGCGCTCCTTTCGATTCCCGGAACGATGACCGGCGCCGTTTCATACGGAATTCCGCCTCGCGGATTCGAGCGGCGCCCCATCAGGGGGCCGGGATGGATCCGAGCGGAAACGGCGTCCGGCCGGGCCGCGCCGCGGGGCTTGATCTCTTTTGGAGACGAGGAGAACGACTCTCGTTACAAGCCGAAAAAGATCTTGATCCCGACGCGGAAGGAGAAGCCGTTGATGTTGATTTCCGCCGGCCGGATGTTCTTGAGAAGAGGATCCGCCTCCGGTTCCTCTTCAAAAAATTCAACAAGGCAATAATCGGTGTTGAAGTCGGGGTCGTGGGCATCCATGTGCCAGAGCTTGCCCTTCATCTCCAGGCTCTCGGAGTAATCGTAAGAATAGAAAGATTCCCACTCGCTTCCCGTCCACCAGCCGTACTTCTGATGGAAGTCGATTCGGCACGCATCCGTTCCTTCCCACTCCTTGAAATTCGCCAGGCGGTAAAACGCCTCGCCGAACAGGGCGATGTTCCGGGAAAGATGGAAGTTGAAGCCGGCGCCGAGGTGGAAGCCGAGGGCGGCGCTTGTCAAATGGATTTGATCGAGATCGGAGTACCGGACTTCGCTCTTGATATGGGGAGGCCAAAGCGATCCGTCGAGGCGATGAACCTCGGCCAGAAATTCGACGTCCCGGGTCGACGTTTTGTCGGTTTTCAAGGTTCCCCAATAGTATCCCGGGCCGGCGTTGAGGAAGACGTCGCCCGTTCGGCCGATCGGGAAATAATAATAGAGATTCAAGGTCAGGGGAATGACGGTCAAGGTCTGATCATGGAGATCGGCGGAGTCATTCGTCAGTATGAAATCGACGTAATACGAGTCGAAATCCTCCCGGCCGGAGTCTTTGAGGGCGAACGTGATCTCTCCCGGATTGGATTTCTTGATGTATTCCAGGCCGAAGCCGAGACCGAAGCGCCGCCCGAACCGGGCGAAAACCTCGCCCTTGAAATCGGGCATCGATTTCATTTCCTTCCAGTCGATGGTGACGGCGTCGTTGCCGTAAAAGCCGCGGAAATCCGCGACGGCCCTGTTCCAATCCCGGATATTGGCGTTGAAATCCCCGCCGTTGATGAAGCCCAACCCTCCGCTCAGGCTGAAGCCGATCTTGACGCCGCCGGAATCGCCGGCCGCGGCCGGCGGGGGGGCCGCCAGAACCGCCGCGAACGAAATGATCGCCCAACCGGCCAGAACGACCGCGGCCGGGCCGCCGAAAAACCGTTTGTTCATGAGGACCTCCTGATGGATATCAATGCCGGGCCGCGGCATCTCCCGTCGGGCCCGCTTTCTTGGGGCTTGAAATCGATGGTCATCTCCCTCGTCCTCCGCGTCTTTCCGGCCCGCTTTGATCCTCATCGTCCAAGGGCCGGATGGGACCGAAAAGCGAGATCGCTCCCGAGGAGCGCGGCAAACTCGCTGATCTTCGTCTTAAAGTCCGAAAAAGATCTTGATCCCGACGCGAATGAAGAAGCCGTTGAGGTTGATTTCCGCCGGCCGGATGTTGTCTCTCCAGGACGTTTGCTTCGGTTTTTCCTTGTAGAGGCCGACATCGGAATAGGCGGCGTCGATCATGGGGCTGTCGTCCTCGCTGTACCAAAGGCTTCCCGGCCATTCGCCCGCGTACCCATCATCGATGATGACATGAGTGTACCATTCGTTTCCCGTCCACCAGCCGTAATCCCCGCGGCAGGTGTACTCATGGCCGGCCGTTCCCTCCCAGTCCTTGAAATTGACCAAACGGTAAAGCGCCTCGCCGAAAACAGAAATGTTTCCGGTGAGGGGAAATTGCGCGCCGGCCCCGAAATGGAATCCGACGGCGTTGCACGTCGCCTCGTAATAATTCCGGTAGGCGGAATGGGAATCGTGCTTGAAATGAGGAGGTCTCAAAGTCCCGTCCAAAAGATGATATTCCTCGTAAAGTCCGAATTGGGCGGACCGATCGAGATTGGATTTCAGGGTTCCCAGGTAAATCCCCGCTCCGGCGTTGAAATAGACGTCGCCTCGAGAGCCGAGGGGAAGAAAATAGTAAAGGCCGAGGGTGAGGGGAACGACGCTCAACGCCTGATCGGCGGCGATTTCGAAATGATCGTACACCGAATGATCGACGTAAAACGCGGGCCAGTCGCGTCTCCACGACTCGCTGGAGGTGAAGGCGATGGTTCCCGGATTCGATTTTTTGATCGTTTCCACGCCGAGGCCGAGGCCGAAGCGACGGCCGAACCGGGCGAGGATCTCCCCCTTGAAATCCGGCATCGATTTCATTTCCTTCCAGTCGATGGTGTAGTAATCCTTGCCGAAATAATCATTGTAATCCGCGACGTACGTATTCCTGTCCCGGATGTAAGCGTTGAAATCCCCGCCGTCGATGAAGCCCAACCCGCCGCTCAGGCTGAAGCCGATCTTGACGCCGCCGGAATCGCCGGCTGCAGCGGACGGAGGACCCGCCAGGGCCGCGGCGAACGCCATGGCCGTCAAGCCGACGATCATTTTCCTACGCATGAGAAACTCCTTTTTAATTTATGATTATTTGGGAAGGATTCCCCCGCCGGAGAGGGGCTTGCGGTCCGAACGGGCGGAGGAAAGTTAAAAATCTTCAGAAAAGCCTTGTGGGAGAGGGGAAAGGCGGCTTTTGGCAAGAGACGAAAAAAATAAGATAAAAGAAGGAAAAAGTCAAGGGAACGGCCGCCTTTTATTGCGCGGTCTTGTTGTTTTTCTGCTGTTTCCGGTAAACCAGCTCGGCCTTGATGAAATCGTCCAGGCCGCCGTCGAGGACATCGTCGGTGTTCCCCGTCTCCAGCTTCGTCCGGTTGTCCTTGATCATCCGGTAGGGGTGGAGGACATAGGAGCGGATCTGATTGCCCCAGGCGATCTCGGTCTTGGCGTCCTCGAGCTTGTCGATTTTTTCCCGCTTGCGGCGCTGCTCGAGCTCGTAGAGGCGGGACTTGAGGACCTTCATCGCGGCCGCCTTGTTCTTGTGCTGGGAGCGCTCGTTCTGGCACTGGACGATGATCCCGGTCGGGAGGTGGGTGATGCGGACGGCCGAGTCGGTCGTGTTGACGTGCTGGCCGCCCTTGCCGCCGGCCCGGTAGGTGTCGATTTTGAGCTCGTCGGGGCTGATCTCGATCTGGATGTCGTCGTCGATTTCCGGGTAAACGAAGACGGCGGCGAACGACGTGTGGCGCCGCTTGGCCGAGTCGAAGGGAGAGATGCGGACCAGCCGGTGGACGCCGATCTCCTGGTTGAGATGGCCGTAGACGAAATCGCCCTCCATCCGGACGGTGGCGCTTTTCAGGCCCGCTTCCTCGCCGGCGGTCAGGTCCAGGATCTCCGTCTTGAAGCCTTTACGCTCGGCGAAGCGAAGGTACATGCGGAAAAGGATCTGGGCCCAGTCCTGGGACTCCGTCCCCCCGGCGCCCGGGTGGATGGTCATGATGGCGTTGCGGGGGTCGTCCTCCTCGTCAAACAGCGTCTGGAGCTCCGCTTCGTCCAGGCGCTCGGAGAAGGCGGCCAATCCCGTCTCGATCTCCGGAATGACGGACTCGCCCTCGCCGGCCAGCTCGAAGAGGACGTCCAGGTCCTCCTTGCTCCGGAAAAGACCGTCCAGGAAGCGGACCTCGCCCTCCAAACGCTTTTTCTCCTGCTGGAGGCCGACGGATTTTTTCTTGTCTTGCCAGATCTCGGGCTTGGAAAGCTCGGCGATCAGGAATTCGAGCCGTTTTTTCTTGGCCGGGAGGTCAAAGAAAACCTCGGAGCTCGTCAAATTTGGCCCCGGCCGTCCGGGCCTGGGCCTCGAGCTCGATCAGTCGTCCGTTCGTCGTATCATTGATGGTCATGGGCGTCTCTCAAAAAACGACAGGATAAGGAAGGCCGCCGGACTTGTCAAGCCAAGAAGGGCGGAAACAGCGCCGCGGCCGTTCTTTGCCATTGGGGAAGAGCGCCTTCTCTTTCATGATTCACTTCCCGGAGAACAAGGGCGCGGGCTCCGCCGGGCGTTCAGCCTTTGACGAGGAAGAAATCGGTCGTTTTCTTGCCCAGGGCTCCAGCCAGCTTGCCCAAGGCCGCGTCCACGGCGTCCCTCGTTTCGTAAGGGCCGACCCGGACGCGGTAGACCGCCTTCTTGTCGTTTGGCAGGGGATTGAGGACGATGGCCCGGAAGCCCAGGCTCTCGATCCGCTGGGCGATCGATTCGGCGGCCGGCCGGGTGTCCAGGGCCCCGGCTTGGATGTAGTATGTTCCGCCGGACGCCGGGCTCGTTTTGACCGCGGCCGGCGGCTTGGTCTTGGATTCAACCTTGGCCGGCGCGGGCGTTTTCGCCACGGGAACGGCCTCGGTTTTCTTTTCCGCCGGAATCACGGCCGGTTTCGGTTCAGCCGGCTCGATTTTCGCCGGGGCGGCGGAGGGAGCGGCGGAGGGAGCGGCGGTCGGAGGCGAAGGTTCCCGGCTTGTCGGTGTTCCCTCATGGAACGGCGTGATTTGGGGCGGCGCCGCCGCGGGAGCCGGGACGGCCGTCTGCGTTCGGGCTTTCAACGCCGAGGCCTCGGCCGCCCGTTTCATCCCGACGCGGATGCCCAGGTAAAAGATCACGACACAGAGAGCCAGCAGCGAAAGAATCACCGCGGCCAGCTGGCCGCTGGAGATCTGCATTTCCCGGTATTCGTCCGATTTTGCCATTTGTCCACGGCCATTATAAGAAGGACGCAAGGCCAAGTCAAACGCTGCGCGGATAAAAAATGTTTTTCCCGAAATCCGTCTTCCGACGGGAAAATGTTTAATTTCATAGGCTTGACATTTCATCTCCGAATCACTAATCTGTAGGTCCTCCGAGGAGCTTCCATGATCAAGAATGATATTGTTCTGGCTATTGAAAAGAAAACGGATTTCAGCGCGGCCAAGTCTCTCGAGATCGTGGAAGCGATTCTGAAAGCGTTGAAGGACGCCCTGGCCGACAACAGCAAGGTCGAAATCCGCGGCTTCGGCAGCTTCAGGGTCGTGGCCAAGAAGACGGGATACGGCCGCGACATCCGCCGCCAGAAGCAAATCCACATCACCCAGGGCAAGCGGATCAAGTTCCGCTGCGGCCAGGAGCTCAAGACCATCGCTCCGAAATCCGAGTGAGCCGCATTCCCGCGGACACAATCCGCCAAAAGGGGGTCGCCGTGGCTTCCACCGTCAAGCCCTTGAAGCCCGGAAAAGTCCGGACGTATCCGCTGGCCTCCCGGCCGAGCAAGGTTTCCCCGGCTGATTTCGCCCGTCCGCCCCGCCGCGGGGAACGCGTCTCAGGCCTGATCGCCGGACTCCCCGGCCTTCTTTCCGCCAAGGACCTCAAAGAGCTCCTGGAGCTTCTCCATCGGGCCCGGACGCGGGAAAAAACCATCCTTTGGGCGATGGGCGCCCATGTCATCAAGGCCGGTCTCTCGCCTGTCGTCATCGACTTAATGAAAGACGGCTGGATCAGCGGCTTGGCCCTCAACGGCGCCGGAATCATCCACGATTTCGAGCTGGCTTTCGCCGGACGCACGTCCGAGGACGTCGCCGCCCAGATCCAGGAGGGCCGGTTCGGGATGGCCGAGGAAACGGGGACGATGCTCAACCGGGCGATCCGCGAGGGAGCGGAGGCCGGGCTCGGCCTCGGAGAATCCGTCGGCCGGATGATCGCCCGCTCGCGGTTCCCTTATAAAAAGCTGAGCCTGCTCGGGACGGCCTTCCGCCTGGGCTTGCCGGTCACCGTCCATGTGGCCGTCGGAACCGACATCATCCACATGCATCCGGAGGCCAGCGGCGAGGCGATCGGAGCGTGCTCGCTCCGGGATTTCTATCTGTTCTGCGGACTGGTCGAGGGGCTTGACGGCGGCGGCGTCTATCTCAACGTCGGTTCGGCCGTCATCCTCCCCGAGGTTTTTCTCAAGGCCGTGTCCCTTCTCCGCAACCGCGGCCGGCGGCTGGACGGATTCTCCACGGCCGTCTTCGATTTCATCAAGCATTACCGGCCGGCCGAGAACGTGGTCCGCCGGCCGCTCGGGAAAAAGGGGAAAGGATTCTATTTCGTCGGGCCCCACGAAATCCTGATCCCGCTTCTGGCCTCGGCTCTCAAGGGCTGAGGCGGCCGGCCCGGGCTTCGTCCAGGAGCAGGGAAGCCACCGCTTCCGCCCGGGCGATCGTCTCCTCCAAGGGGCCGGACGAGTCGATCGCGTAATCCGCCCGCTTGACCTTCTCTCCGGCGTCCATTTGGGCTCCGATCCGGGCGAAGGCTTCCTTGCGGCCGAGGCCGTCGCGGTCCATCAGCCGCTGGATCTGGGTTTCGGGATCGCAGTAGACGACGACGATCCGGTCGAATTCCCCCTCCAGGCCGGCCTCGAACGTCAAGGCCGACTCCGAGACGAAAACGTCCGTCCGGCCCTCGCCGGCCAGGCGGGCGGCTTCCGCCCGGAGGGCGGCCAGGACGAGGGGGTGGACGACGCCCTCGACGAACCGGCGGGCCGCGGCGTCGGCGAATAAAATGCGGGCCAGGGCGGAGCGGTCGATGGACTTGTCGGGAGCCAGGATCTCCGGGCCGAACCGGTCGACGATCGCCGGGTAGGCCGCGCCGGAGGGTTCCATGACCTTGCGGCCGGCCTGATCGGCCGAGAAGAAACGGAAGCCGCGGCTCCGGAAAACGTCGGCGACCACGGATTTGCCGGAAGCGATTCCGCCGGTTAAGGCGACGCGGAGCATGCCGGCGATGTCAGGCCTTCTTCGCCGCCGGGACGAAATGGTAATCCTTGGTGAACCGGACGGCGACGCCTTGTTTTTTCGCGGTTTTACGGGGTTTTTCCACCCGGACGGTGAGGCCGTCGATCTTCAGCTGGACTTTTTTACCCTCGGTGGCCCGGGGCGGCAGGGTGATCGTCAGGCGAAGGCGGGCGCCGACGATGATGTTGGCCTCGAGGTCGAAGAAAGCGCCCGTCGAGCTGATATTCCTGATCTTGACCTCTTCCCGGAATTTTCCGCCCAGGGGCAGTTCGCCGGAGACGATGGCCGCCAGGGGGAGGGGGAAGCGCCATTCCTTTCTCCGGGCGATTTTCGACGGGGCGGAGGAGCGGACGGCCGGCTGGCCGGCTTTGCCGGCGGGGGCTTTCTTGATCATGACCGTGGTCCTTTTCGTCGCCTCAGAAGAGAGCCGAATTAATGGCATACAAGGCGAGTTGGAGACGGCTGTGCGTGTCGAGCTTGGCGTAGATGCTCTTGATGTGGGAGCGGACCGTGTTCTTGCTGATGAACAGCCCTGCGGCGATCTCGTCGTTTGATTTGCCCTGGCCGATGAGCTTGAGAACCTGGAATTCCGTCGGGGTGAGCTGGTCGAGGGTTTTTTCCTTGATTTCCCGGCCGACGACCGAGATGATCCGGTCCATGATGCTGGACATCTTGTCCCGGGGAAGCCAGATCTCCCCCTTGGCCAGGACCCGGACGGCTTCGGGCAACTGCCCGGACGGGTCGTTGAGATCGAAATAACCGCGGGCCCCGACGTTGATCAGGCTGACGATTTCCTCGTGGGAGGGGATGTTCCCCAGCAGGAGCATCTGGGTCTTGATTTGGTCCTTGGAAATGTCCCGGATGGCTTTGCAGATCTCCCGCATGTTGGGCATCGCCTCGGCGCTGGCGAACAGGATGACTTGGGGGCGGAGCCGGCGGATGGCTCCCATAAAGGAATCGATCGTTCCTTTCTCGACGGCGACCACTTCGATCGTTTCGTCGGTTTCCAGCGATTTCAGAATCCCGGCCAGAATCAGGTCCGAGGGGCAATAGAGAAGAACCGACGTCTTCGGGATTCCTGAAGCGGCGGGAGTTTTCTTTTTCATGCCGATCGCTCCCTTCGTCGCGGGACGCGCGTTATGTGAACTCGCTGTTATCCTATCCAACGGAAGGATGGAAGTCAACTTGGAAGGACGGCCGAAATGTCAGATGGAGGCGGGAAGAATCCGGAACGTCCGGTCGAGCCGGACGCGGACGGACGACTTCGACCGCGCTCCCCGGACGCGGGACGGGATCTCGCACACGGTTCCGGTGAGGTTGAGGTCGAGGGGTTTTTCGAGCATGAACGTCCGGGGAACGTGAAGGGACAGCCGGACTTTCGCTCCCGGACCGACTTTAGATCGAAGATGGAGGACCGCCTCCTCGGAATTGATGGCTGAAACGACGGTCTGTTCGGTGAATTCCCGCCGCCCAAGGTCGACGCCTTGGACGAGAGCCGGCAAGCCGACGTGGAACGTCCGCCGGCCGGGCTTCGGCTCGGCCATCTCAGGCGTCCTCGGGTTTGATGATGTATTTACTGTCGAACTTGATCGTCACCCGCTGGGTGAGGGATGACCCGGGAAGAGCCTCGACCTTGGCGACCCGTCCTCGGATGACCAGCTTGAGGGGGGCGTCATCGGCCAGCTTTTCGGGGAGATCGATGATCATTTTAAGCCGGGAACCGACCTGGATGGGATTTTTCAGGCAAAACGAGGATCCTTCGTGGCTGATGAACGTCAGGACGGTTTCCTCGGTAAAATCGTGCCCTTTGGCGTTCATCCCCTCCACTTGGGTGGGGAGGGGGAAGGTGAATCCCCGCTGTTTGGGACCCAGAAGATCCATCTCGTCGGCCGGAATCTTCATCGCCATGTTTCCGCTTCCTTCGTATTCTTTCCGACGGGGTTATTCTGGCTTCTCCCAAGGAAAGGGTCAATCACCCCTGAGGGTGATAAAAAGGGTGATTCTCCCCGCCTTGCGTCTCACCTTCCGCCCGGCCGCATGCTAGCCATTTGACAGGACGCGGGGGGCGGGCTAGAATGACCAGGCATTTTTCCCTGGAGACGGCCGTGAATTCCAACGAAAGACTTGTCAAGCAAATCACCGCGAAGAGCGAGGATTTTTCCCGCTGGTACGCCGAAATCGTCCAAAAAGCCGAGCTGGCCGATTATTCCCCGATGAAAGGGATGATGATCATCCGACCCTACGGCTACGCCGTTTGGGAAAACATCCAGAAAGCCCTGGATCTCCGGATCAAAGCCACCGGTCACGTCAACGCCTATTTCCCGCTGTTCATCCCGGAGAGCTTCCTCCAGAAGGAAGCCGAGCACGTTGAAGGATTCGCTCCGGAAGTCGCCTGGGTCACGGTCGGCGGCAAGGAAGAGCTGGAGGAGCGGCTGGCCGTCCGGCCGACGTCCGAGGCCATCATCGGCCCGATGTATTCGAAGTGGATTAAATCTTGGCGGGATCTGCCCATCCTTTACAACCAGTGGGCCAACATCGTCCGCTGGGAAAAAGTGACCCGGCCGTTCCTCCGGACGACCGAGTTTCTCTGGCAGGAAGGCCACACCTGTCACGCCACGGCCGAGGAAGCCGAGGAAGAAACCCTCAAGATCCTGAACCTGTACCGGGACGTTTGCGAAACCGAGCTGGCCATCCCGGTCTTGTCCGGCCACAAGACCCTCCGGGAGAAGTTCGCCGGAGCCCAAATGACCTACGCCATCGAGGCCCTCATGGCCGATGGCAAGGCTCTCCAGATGGCCACGTCCCATAATCTCGGACAACATTTCGCCAAGGCCTTCGACATCAAGTTCGAGGACCGCAATCAAACCCTCCAGTATGTCTGGCAGACATCCTGGGGGATGACGACGCGGACGGTCGGCGCCCTGATCATGTGCCACGGCGACGATTCCGGCCTGCGGTTCCCGCCCCGGGTCGCGCCCATTCAAGTCGTCATCGTCCCCATCGCCGCCGGCAACTGGAAGGAAACCGTCCTGCCGGCCGCCCAGGCCGCGGCCGAAGCCCTGACCAAAGCCGGCCTCCGGGTTCACCTCGATGCCCGGGAGGAAGCCACTCCCGGCTGGAAATTCTCCGAATACGAGATGCGGGGCGTGCCCCTGCGGCTCGAGATCGGGCCCCGCGATGTGAAAAACGGCCAAGCCGTCTGCGTCCGGCGCGACCTGAAGACCAAACATGCCGTGCCCCTGGCCGAGCTGTCCGCCCGGATTCCCGTCCTTCTGGATGAGATCCAGGCGGTGTTGTTCAAGGAGGCGAAGGCCTTTCTTGAGGCCAACACGCGGCCGGCCGCGACGTACGACGAGTTCAAGTCCGTCCTCGAAACGAAACGCGGTTTTGTCGTCAGCCCGTGGTGCGGCGATTCGGCCTGCGAGGAAAAGGTTAAAAACGAAACCATGGCCACGATCCGGGTGATCGTTCCCGGAACCGCGGCCGGGGAATCGAGCGTATGCATCGCTTGCGGCCGGCCTTCCCGGACCGTCGCCCATTTCGCCCGGGCGTACTGAGCCGGCCGGCCGCCGCTTGAGGAGGCATGATCAGAGATCTGGACGCGCATCGGGAAGAAATGGTTCGGACGCAGATCGAATCCAGGGGCGTCGTCGATCCCTCGCTGCTGCGGGCCATGCGGAGAATTCCCCGCCATTTCTTCGTTCACGAGAACCTCCGGGGCGTCGCCTACGAGGACGAGCCGCTGCCGATCGGCGGCCGGCAGACGATCTCCCAGCCGTTCATCGTCGCCTTCATGACCGAGGCTCTGGCCTTGAAGCCCTCGGACAAGGCGCTGGAAGTCGGCACGGGATCGGGCTATCAGACGGCGGTCCTGGCCGATCTCGCGGCCGAGGTGCTGACCGTCGAAATCATTCCTGAGCTGGCCGCCTCGGCCCGCGCGGTCCTCTCCCGCCTCGGCTACGCGAACATCCGGTTTCGGACCGGCGACGGGGCGGAGGGCTGGCCCGAGGAAGCGCCGTTCGACGCCGTCATCGTGACCGCCGCTTCCGCCCAAGTGCCGGACGCCCTGACCGGCCAGCTGGCCGAGGGGGGGCGGATGATCATCCCGGTGGGGCGGGACCGGCAGACGCTGCGGATGATCCGGAAAAAGGGCGGCCGGCTGATCGAGACGGCTCTGCTTGGCGTGAGATTTGTCCCGCTGATCACTGGGACATGCGGGGAGGCGTCGTGAAAAAAAACTTCGGAACGGCTGGAGCGGGGATGCTCGCCGCGGCGTTTCTGTTCTGCGCCCCGCGGGGAGCCGACAAATTCATCAAGGTGTATTTCCCGGACGGCCGGTCGGTGACGGCCGAGCTGGCGGTCACCGAGGCCGAGCGGGCCCGGGGCCTTATGTTCCGGGAAAGGATCGCCCCCGATCAGGGGATGTTGTTTCTCATGCCGGGAGAGGATTACCACGCCTTCTGGATGAAAAACACCCTGATTCCCTTGGACATCCTCTGGCTCGACGAAGACCGCCGGATCGTCCATATCGAAAGGGATGTGCCGCCGTGCTCCGGCGATCCTTGCCCGTCCTACGCGCCGTCGCGGCCGGGATCGTTCGTCCTGGAGCTTGGGGCGGGCGGGGCCGATCGGTACGGCCTGAAGCTTTTCGACCGGCTGGATTTCGTCCTTCCTAATCCACCTCGCTGACCATTCGGAACCGATCCAATCCGAACCTGTTTATCCATTTCCGCATTTCCTCAAATCCGAACCTTCAAATCCGAACCTGGTTATCCATTTCAGCATTTCCCCGTATCAGGGGAAAAAATGCGGAAATGGATAAACAGGTACCGATTGGGAAGGCCGGAAAAGGCGAAATGGATAAACAGGTACTGATTCGGGGTACAATGTCCCGGAAAGGCGGACGAAGGATGAGCGAGAGTATTTCCCCGACGGCCCTGAGACTGTCCGGGTTGATGAAGAGGTACGGCGACCTGACCGCGGTCGACGGTTTGTCCCTAGAGATCCGCCGCGGCGAGATTTTCGGATGTCTCGGCCCCAACGGCGCGGGAAAAACCACCACGATCAAGATGATGTCCGGCCTCATCCGGCCCGATGGAGGATCGGTCGAAATCAACGGCCGCCCCGTCCAAGCTTCCTCGTTTAAAGGATTGCGAACGGTCGGGCTTTCCCCGCAGTCCATTGTCATCTGGGAGACGCTGACCTGTCTCGAACAGCTTGTCTTTTCCGGCCGGGCCTACGGGCTGGACCGCGAATCGGCCCGGAAACGATCGCTCGAGCTTTTGGACGCCTTCGGCTTGTCCGATAAAAAAGACAAGCTTGGAAAGACGCTTTCCGGCGGGATGCAGCGGCGCCTCAATATCGCCCTAGCCCTTGTCCACGAGCCGGATCTCCTTTTTCTGGACGAGCCCCAGGCCGGGCTTGATCCCCAAAGCCGGATTCTCGTGCGCGACTACATCAAATCGCTGCGGGGCAAGGTCACCGTGGTCCTGACGACGCACGACATGGAAGAGGCCGAAAAGCTATCCGACCGGGTGTGCATCCTCGATCACGGCCGGTTGCTCGTCCTGGACACGGTCGCGGCCATCAAGGACCGGCTGGGGGAGGGGGACTTGATCGAAGTGGAGACCCGCGAGGACGTCCGGACCGAGCTCTTGCCGCATCTCCCCTTTCGGATCGGGGAAGGGGAGGCGAGGACGACGGATCACGTCCTGACGCTCATTTCGGCCGCGGCCGGAGGAGTTCTTCCGGGATTGCTCCAGACCATCCGAAGCCGGGGGCTTCACCTCGAAAACCTGAGGATTCGGCCGAAAACCCTGGAAGACGTGTTCATCAAGCTGACGGGGCGGGGATTGAGGGAGTAGAGCTATGTCGAGATTCCTCGCCTGCCTGGGAAAGACGCTCAAGGAAAATCTCCGCGAATGGAAAATCCTGTCCCTGGCCCTCGTCTTCGGGCCGTTTTTCATCTTTGTCATGTACGCCTATTTCGGGGCGACGAGCCCGAGCTACGGCTTGCTTGTTATCGACCGGGACAAGCCGGTCGCCGCCGACGGCGGCCGGGAGACGTCGGCCGGACGCGATCTGACGGCCGCCTGGACCCAAGCCGCCTATCCGGATGGGAAGCCGTATTTCAAGGTCCGGACGATCGATTCGATCAAGGACGGCAAGCGGCGGCTGAAAAACCGGGACGCGGACCTTCTCATCGTCATTCCGGAGGAATTCTCCGCCTTCATCGCGGAATCGGGAGACCGGCCGGGGGAAACAGCCCGGACGGCGCCGGTCAAGAATATCGGCGATGAATCCGGCGCCCGGTTCATGGTCGCCGCGGCGCTGGCCGATTTCATCACGTACTCGTACGTCGCCGCGGCCAAGAAGATCGACCTTCCGGCCGCGGTCGAGTTCGAGGGACTCGGGTCCGGCCGCGTCCCCAACGATTTCGACCTGTATGTCCCGGCCTTACTGGCGCTGGCGATCATTATGATCATGTTCACGGCCGCGGCCTCGCTGATCAAGGAGGTCGACAAGGGGACGATCGTCCGCCTGGCCCTGTCCCGGCTCAATCCCTGGGAATACCTGGGCGCGATCGGCCTGATCCAAGTCTTGATCGGGACGTTCGCCCTGGCCCTGACGTTTCTTTCGGCCCTCTCCGTCGGCTATCGGACCGGCGGCTCGATCGGGCTTTTCTTACTCGTCGGAGCGCTCACGACGGTGTCGGTCGTCGCGATCAGCCTGATCGTGGCCGGTTGGATGAAAACGATCTACGAGCTATTGACCGTCGGAGTTTTCCCGTTTTTCGTCTTGATGTTTTTTTCCGAGAGCATGTTCCCGCTTCCGAAAATCCTCCTCTTGAATTTCGGAACCCAGGCGTTCTATGCCAACGACGTCCTGCCGACGGCTCTGGCGGTCAAAGCCTTCAACAAGATCTTGAACTTCCAGGCGGGATTGGCCGATATCGGATTTGAAATGATGGCGATCCTCGTCCTCACGATCATCTATTTCCTGATCGGGCTATGGCTTTTCCGCCGCCGTCATCTTCGTCCGCAGTGAAAGACAGGCGGGACGCGGCCTGTCAATTCGGAGCCTGGTCTTATCCGAACCTGTTTATCCATTTCCCTAATTCGATCCGCCGCCCGATCCTGATTTCCTCCCGGGCCAACCCGAACCTGGTTATCCATTTCCGCAAATCCCCGGATCAGGGGAAAAAATGCGGAAATGGATAAACAGGTACCGATAGGGAGGGCCGGAAACAGGGAAATGGATAAACAGGTTCGGAATTAACGGCGGAAGCCGATTTGACCCTCTCGGCGCGTTCCGTTAAGATGTTAGATCCTTTCTAAGGAGCCGAATCGCGTGCAGGCCATCGTATTAGCCGCCGGAATGGGCAAGCGGCTGGGCGCCCTGACCCGGAACTCGACCAAGTGCATGGTCAAGGTCGGAGGAAAGCGCCTGATCGAACATGCCCTGGAAGCCTTGTCGTCCCAGGGAATCCGCAAGGCCGTGATCGTCACCGGCCACGGAGCCGAGGAGCTGCGGGCCGTCGTCGGCGCTTCCTGCGCCGGCGTGGCCGTTTCCTACATTCACAACCCCGATTACGCCCGGACGAACAACATCTATTCGCTTCTGTTGGCCCGCGAGGCGATGGAGGCCGAGGATTCCCTCCTCTTGGAAAGCGACCTGATTTTCGAGCCGGCGATCATCGCCGATTGCCTCCGCCACCCCTCGGCCAACACGGCCGTCGTCGCCCGGTTTATGCCGTGGATGGACGGGACGGTCACCCGCCTGGAGGACAACCACGACATCACCTGCTTCCTCGGCAAGAAGGAGATGGTCGAGGCCGACCTGGCCCATTACTACAAGACGGTCAACATTTACAAGCTGTCCAAGGATTTCTGCCGGGACAAGTTCTTCCCCTTCTTGGATGTCTATATCCGGGCCAAGGGCCTGAACGAGTACTACGAGGAAGTCTTCAAGGTCCTGACGTTCATCGACCGCGGGGCCCTGCGGGCGGTCGATGTGAGCCGCCGGCTCTGGTACGAGATCGATGACATCCAGGATCTGGACATCGCCGAGGCCCTGTTCGCCCGGGGGAAGGCCAAGGTCGAGGCCCTCCACGCCCGCTACGGCGGGTACTGGCGGTTCCCCGGCCTCACGGATTTCTGCTACCTCGTCAATCCCTATTTCCCGACGCCCCCGATGTTCGCCGAGATGTCCCGGAGCTTCCCGGTCCTGGTCGCCAACTATCCTTCCGGCCAGAGGGTCCAGAACCTGCTGGCGGCCAAAATGTTTGGGATCGCCCCCCACCATATCCTGACCGGCAACGGCGCCTCCGAGCTCATCCGGGCGATGTTCCGGGGAGAATCCGGAGCCGTCGGCTTGTCGGTTCCGACCTTCGACGAATACCGGGCCTCGGCCGGCCCGGAAAGAATCAAGCCCTTTCGGCCGGTCCGGCCCGATTTCCGCTACACGGCCGGCGAACTGGGCGATTTCTGTCTCCGGGAGAAGGTCTCGGCCCTGATCCTCATCAATCCCGACAATCCGTCCGGCAACTTCATCTCCCGCGGCGAGGTCCTCCGGCTGGCCGAACGCCTGGCGGAAAAGAACATCCGCTTGATCTACGACGAATCGTTCCTGGATTTCGCCGACGGATCGGCCGATCACAGCCTGATCGAGGGGAGCGTCCTGGAGCGCCTGCCGAATCTCGCCGTCGTGAAAAGCATCAGCAAATCCTACGGCGTCCCCGGCCTCCGCTTGGGAGTGCTGGCTTCCTCCGACCGGGCCCTCCTGGAGCGGGTCTGGAAAGAAATCTCGATCTGGAACATCAACTCCCCGGCCGAGCATTTCCTTCAGATCATCGACAAGTACGGGACCGACTTCCGGGCCGCCTGCCGGCGGATCGCCGAGGAGCGGGAGCGCTTCGTCCGGGCTCTTGGGGAGATTCCTTTTCTCCGGGTGCTTCCCTCGGCCGCCAATTACGTCCTTTGCGAAATCCTGCCGCCGTGGACGCCGGCCGCCTTGACCGAGACCCTGCTCAATGAGCACGACATCCTGATTAAGGACGCCTCGGGCAAGCTCGGATTCGACGGGCGGCCTTTCGTCCGGCTGACCGTCCGCGACGAAACGGACAACGATCGGCTCCTCGCGGCCTTGAAAGCCCTCATCCGGTAAGACATGGGCATGCTCCGCGCCTGGTTTCTGGAATATTTCCGGTCGCTGAAGCGTCCCGATGTGGAGGAATGGGCCGATCTCTTTCTCTTCCGGCCCCTGGCCTTTCTCCTGGTCAAGGCGATCTACCGGACGAGCTTGACTCCGAACCAGCTTTCGGTCTTTTCGATGGTTCTCGGCGTGGCCGCCGGAATTCTCTTGGGAACAGGCGGGCCGGCCGCGGCCGTCGTCGTCGTCGTCCTGCTGTTTCTTTCCGTCGTCGTCGATTGCGCCGACGGCCAGCTAGCCCGGCTGAAGAAAAACGGCACCCACATGGGCCGGGTCGTCGACGGGGCGATCGATTACGTCGTCGGGGCGGCCATGTATCTCGGTCTCGGGTTCGGCTTCGCCTCCGCCTTGGATAACCCGGTCCGGGGCTGGCTGCTGGTCGCGGCCGCGGCCGCCAGCAATATCATCCATTCGGTCGTCTTCGACTATTACCGGAACCGTTACTTGGCCTACGTCCACGGCGTAAGCTCCGCCCAGACCGACGATCGGAACGCCTTCCGCCGGGAATATGTCGAGCTGGGCCGACGGGGCGGGCAGGAGCTGCGCCGGAAGTTCATCCGGCTGTATCTCGCCTACATCGCCTTCCAGATGAAAATCAGCCGCGATCCGATGACCCTCGGCCCGGTGGAACCCGAGATCTTCCGCAAGACGAACCGCCTGGCGATGCGGCTTTGGACGTTTCTCGGATCTTCGACCCAAGCGGTCCTGTTGATGATCGCCCTTCTCGGCGGCCGGCTCCTCCTGTATTATTGGGCGATGATCGTCGTCCTGAATGGGATGATGTTCGCCCTTTTCCTGGGCCAGTCGGCCGTGGATCTGAAGGTCAGGTCCCTCGCGGCCGAAGCGTCAAAGTAAAGCGGCCAGCTCCCGGGCGGCGTTCACCGAGGCTCGTTTCTCTCCCAGCTCCGTCCGGATGCGGGCGAACGCGTCCTTCATTTCCAGCCGCGCGCCCGAATCGTCCAGGAGCCGAAGCGCTTCCCGGACGAGCGCGTCCGGCGTCATCCGCCTTTGGATCAGCTCCGGGACGATCCGCCGCCCGGCGAGGATGTTGACGATGCTGTAGTCCCGGATCCGGACGAACGGCCGCCCGGCGGCGTAGGTCAGCGGGGAGATCTTGTAGAAGGCGACGAGCGGAGTCCCGAGCAGGGCGGCTTCGAGATTGGCCGTCCCGCAGGCGGAGAGGACGAGATCGCTGGCGGCCATGGCCTCGTAGGCGTCCTCCCGCAGGAGGAGGATATCGGCTTTCGAGGCGACCGAGAGCCGCGGCAGCAGCGCCGGATCGAGGTCCGGATTCTGGATGAGGACGAGCTGGGCCCGGCGGACGGACTGCAGCCGGACGGCCGCCTCGAGGACGACGGCCAGGTGGCGGCGGATCTCGTTTTCCCGGCTTCCGGGCATCAAGGCGATGAGGGGCCGGGCCGGATCCAGCCCGCGGGCCCGGAAAAATTCGTCCCGGCTGCTCCGGATCCGAAGACGCTCGAGCAGGGGATGCCCGATGTAACGATGGGGGATGCCCGCCCGGGCGTAGATTCTCTCTTCGAAGGGGAAGATTAGGAGCATTTTGCGGACGACGCTTTTGATCGTCTTCAGGCGGCTTTTTCTCCAGGCCCAAACGGTCGGGCTGACATAATAAAGAACGGGGACGCCGGCCTTAACCAGCCGCCGGGCCAGGCGGAGGTTGAAATCGGGGGAATCGATCAAGACGGCCGCGGCCGGACGGCGGGCCGAGGCCTCGGTCGCCAGCCGCCGGAGGATCTTCCGGATGCGGGGAACGTCCTTGACGACTTCGGCCAGGCCCATCACCGCCAGGCGGTCCATCGGGACGAGGATATCCACCCCGGCGTCGGCCATGTTCGATCCCCCGACGCCGAAGAACTCGGCCCGGGGATAGAGCAACCGGAATTCGCGGACGAGACCCGCGCCGTAATTTTCCCCGGATTTCTCTCCGGCCACGATGAGGATCGCCGGATCACTCATTTCAACGGGGCCCCGAACCGGATGATTTCCGGGTTTTGTCCGGGAGTCCGGCCGAAGAAGAACAGCCAGGTGTCGTAGGATTCGTTCTTGTCGTAGATGAAAAACGATTTCCGCCCGGAGGGGGAGACGACCCCGATGATTCTCGGATTGTCGACCGACGAAAGGAGCTTTTCCGGGACGACCATCACCTGGGTCAAGGAGGAAGGTTCCCCTTCGGCCGCTGCGAAGTCCCCGGCGTCTTCAGGTTCCTCCCCTTTCTTGGCCGGCCGGCTCCTCGAAGCTTTCCCCCGGGCGGCCGGGGCTTTCGGCCCGGGCGCCCCGAGCTCGCCGGCTTGGGCCGGCAGGAGGATGAGGTTCCATTTTCCTTCCCGGGTCATGGGCTCGGGAAAGGCCTTGCGCAAGTACCGGCCCTTGACCAGCTCCTCGATCGACTTGGGATATTGCCCGGGATTCTTGTCCGCGTAGAGACGGACGGCCTCGACGTATTGACGGCCGCGGAACAGCAGCTCCTCTTCCTTCTCCCTCCAGCCCTGTGTTTCCAGGACCGGCAGGGCGATCGCCAGGGCGACCGTCATGACGGAGATGAAGACCATTAAAATGAGAAGCGTGTAGCCGGCTTCCGAAGGCCTCACCATGTGTTGTAGATCGATCCGTCGAGGGCTTGGGCTTCCGAGCTTGATCGGACGTCGACGATCCCGAGGATCTTCCCCGGCTCAAGCTCCTCGGCGGACGGCTCCTCCATGACTTCCACCCAATCCGTCCGGGTGGTGAGGGGATCGGCCGGGATTTTCCGGAGATAGCCTTCATCGACCAGGGCTTGGAGCGAGGCGGGGTATTTTCCCTTGTCGGAGAAATACTGGTCGATCAGCTTGCGGAACTGGAAGAGGTCCTCCTTCAAGGCCGCTTCCTTGGCTTTCTTGACGGCGTTGCGGTATTCGGGGAGGGCCAGGCCGACGAGGATGCCGATCATGGTGAAGACGATGATGATTTCGATCAGCGTATAGCCGCGTTCGTGTTTTCGGGCCACGACTCCTCCTCCTTCACCAGTCGGCGTATTTCGAGCCGTCGAGGGCCGTGCGCCGGCTCTTGGTGTAGATGTCGTAGACGTTTTCCCCGCCCCAGGTTGTCGCATCGGGCGGATCCTGATTGGAGCGCTGGCCCCATTCCGACGTCCCGGTCATCGGGTCGACGGGAATCCGGCGCAGAAACTTGAAGATCTTTTCCTTCCCGCTTCCAAGCTTCCGGCCGTTTTCCCCTCGGTCTCCTTCATCCGTCGACGCGGCCAGAGGCACTCCTTTGACCAGGACGTCCAGCGTCGGGGGATAGTTGTCGGCTTCGCCGCCTTCCTCGACCTCGATCGTGCCCTCATCGGCCATCCTTTTGTAGGAGTCGATGGCCTCCCGGACGAGACGGAGGGCGCGGCGGAGCTCGACTTCCTTGTCCCGCTGGACGGTCACCTTGACGACCGGCACGGCCACGCCGGCCAACACGGCCAGGATCGCGGCCGTGACCAGCATCTCCGTCAAGGTGAATCCCGGCCGCAGGCGCATGATCCTCCTCCCGCCGGCCCGCCGCCCGTAAGACCGGGGGGGCCGCCGGCCGCTCAGTACCGTCCCCGTCCGCCGCCTTTTCCGCCGCGGCCGCGGTCGCGGTCGGAGCGGGGCGGGCGGGGACGGGAGTCCGGATGGCCCGAGCCGCCCTTGTCCCCGGTTCCCTCAGGCGGGACGGCGTCGGGATTGAGGGCTTTCATGCTCAGGCGGATCCGGTTGTCTTCAATCGTCAGGACCTTGACCGTGATGACGTCCCCGAGATGAAGGACGTCGCCGACGCTCCGGATGTGGTAGGGGGCGATTTCGGAGACGTGCATTAAACCGACGATGTTAGGCATGATCTCGACGAACGCGCCGTACTCCTCGATCCGGACGACTTTGCCGGTGTAGGTCTGGCCGACTTCGGCCTCGGCGGTCAGGTCGAGGATCATCTGCTTGGCCCGTTCGGCCGCTTCCATGTCGACCGAAGCGATGACCACCTTGCCCGTCTCGTCGATGTCGATTTTGGCCTTGGTCGTGGAGACGATCTTCTTGATGATCTTCCCGGCGGGGCCGATGACCTCGCCGACTTTCTCCGGATTGATGTAGAGGAAGAGGATCCGGGGCGCGTAAGGGGAGATCTCGGTCCGCGGCCGGGGGATCGCTTCCTTCATTTTGTCCAGGACCTTGAGCCGGGCGGCCCGGGCTTTCATCATCGCCTCGCGGCAGACGGCCAAGGGGATGGCGTCGATCTTGAGGTCCACTTGGATGGCCGTGATGCCTTTTTCCGAGCCGGCGACCTTGAAATCCATGTCGCCGAAGTGGTCCTCGATCCCGGCGATATCGGTCAGGACGACGAACCGGTCTCCGTCCTTGACCAGGCCCATGGCGATGCCCGCGGGAACGAACGTCAGCGGGGCGCCGGCGTCCATCAGGGCGAGCACGCCGCCGCAGACCGTGGCCATGGAGGAGGAGCCGTTGGATTCCAGGATGTCCGAGACGATCCGGACGGTGTAGGGGAACTGCTCCTCGGCCGGAATGGCCGGGAGGATGGATTTCTCGGCTAGGGCGCCGTGGCCGATTTCGCGCCGGCCGGGCCCCCGGAGAAATCCCACTTCGCCGACCGAGAAGGGCGGAAAGTTATAGTGGAGCATGAACCGTTTCTGAGTCTCCTCGCCCAGGCCGTCCAAGCGCTGGGCGTCCTGGACCGTGCCCAGGGTGACCGTGGCCAGGGCCTGGGTTTCACCGCGGGTGAAGAGGGCCGAACCGTGGGTTCGGGGCAAGAATCCGACGTCGATGGTGATCGGCCGGATGTCGTCGAAGCCCCGGCCGTCGACCCGGCGGCCGTCCTCGAGGATCATGCGGCGGGCGTATTTTTCGTAGATTTTCTCGAAGAAAAGCTTGGCTTCGGCCCGCTCGTCCTCGTTCTCCTCGGGGATGCCGGCGATCAGCTCCTTCTGGACCGCCTCGACGGCGGCCTCGTGGGCTTTCTTGCCCGGCGTTTGGATGGCGGCCTTGAGGGCGGCTCCGATCTTGCCTTCGATCGCGGCGAGCTTGGCTTCGTCGACGGGCTTGGGCTCGAACGGGCGCTTCTTGACTCCGATCCGGGCGGCCAGGTCCTTTTGGGCTTGGATGATCCGGCGGATAGGCTCGAGGGCGGCTTCGATCGCCCCGAGCATCGTTTCCTCGTCGATTTCCTTGGCCCCGGCTTCGATCATGCAGACGCCTTCCTCGATCCCGACGACGAGGAGGTTGAGCGGGCTGGATTCCAGCTCGGTGGCCGTGGGGTTGATGACGTACTTGCCGTCGATCAATCCGACCTTGACCGCTCCGAACGGAGTGGTGAAGGGGATTTCCGAGAGGGTCAGGGCGGTCGAGGCCCCGATCAGGCCGAGCGTGTCGGGCTCGTTTTCGAGGTCGGCCGAAAGCAAGAGGGCGACGATCTGGGTTTCATTGTGATAGCCGTCGGGGAACAGCGAGCGGACGGGCCGGTCGATCAGCCGGGAAACGAGAATCTCCCGTTCCGAGGGGCGGCCTTCCCGCTTGAAGAATCCGCCGGGGATTTTCCCCGCGGCGTAGGTGTTCTCGCGATAATCGACGACGAGGGGCAGGAACGGCTTGTCCTCGCGGGCTTCTTTCTTGGAGGTCGCGGCGACGAATATCACCGTTTCGCCGTAGCGGACAGTGGCCGATCCGTCGGCCTGTTTGCCCATCTTGCCGAATTCGACGGACAGGGTGCGGTTGTTGATTTCGAGACTGAATGAGGGAATAATCATTTTCATCACATGCCCGTCCGCGCTTACTTGCGCAGACCGAGCCTCTGGATCAGCTTCTCGTAGCGGGCGGGATCTTCCCGCTTGAGGTAGATCAACAGCCGCTTGCGCTGGCTGACGATCTTCATCAGGCCGGTCCGCGAGCTGTGGTCTTTCTTGGCCGCGCTCATGTGCTTCGTCAGGGCGTTGATGCGCTCGCTGAGCAGGGCGACCTGGACTTCAACCGAGCCCGTATCGGTCGGATGGATCCGGTTTTCCGTGACGAGGTTGGTCTTTTTTTCTTTCGTCAACACTTTATATCTCCTTTATTTTCTTGCGATATCCTAACATAGACGGGGGCAAAAAGAAACTTGGGCCGGACGGGGGAGGGAAGGGGACTCGACAAAACCGGCGGGAAGGAATCCGCGGAAGCGCGATTATTTTCCGAGAGCTTTTTTCCGGAGAAGAAGCTGTCTGGCGTAGCGGGAGCCGAGGCCGCCTTGGGACGTTTTGACTTCGTTCAGCTTGGCGTCGATTTCAGAGACGCTTAACTTATTGATTTTGATTCGCTTGGCGGCTTTCTCGCCCTCGGGCTTGGTTTCTTCGGCCATCGTCGTTGTTCCTTTGAACTTAGAGTCTCAATGTTTTTTATTCCAGCGGAGTATAGCAGAATTTTAACGGGATTGCCAGGACTTTGTTATCGGAACGCCTTTCCCTTCTGGAAAAAGGCCGCCGATTCCAGTATAGTCTTGAAATCGTGTATGCGATCTATTCGGCCCTTCTGGCCCTGGCTCTCTCCGTCCTCCTCCCCCTTTATTGCGTCCGTCTGCGGATCCGGCGGAAGGAACCGCTCCATCTCAAGGAGCGGCTGGCCTTCGTCCGGCCCGTTCCCCGGGGCGGCCGGCCGTTCATCTGGATCCACGCCGTCTCCGTGGGCGAGGTGCTCTCGCTTCAGAACCTGGTCCAGGAGATCCGGAAGGCCCATCCCGGCTGGGAAATCGGGTTTTCCGTCCTGACCCAGTCCGGATATGCCCTGGCCCGCGATCGGATCCGGGACGTCGACCATGTCTTTTTCGTCCCCTTCGACCTGGGCTGGTGCGTCCGCCGCGTCTTCAGCCGCTTGCAGCCGGCCCTTCTTGTCCTGGCCGAGTCGGAGTACTGGCCCCGTCTCCTGCGCGAGGCCGGCCGCCGCGGATGCCCGGTGCTCGTGGTCAACGGCCGCGTCTCGGCCCGCACGTTCGGACGGCTGCGGCGCTTCTCGTGGGCGGCCGATTTTCTTCTGGCCAAGGTTGCCCGATTTCTTGTCCAAACGCCGCTCGATGGGGAGCGCCTGGAGAAGCTGGGCGTGCCCTCCTCGAAAATCCAGACGGCCGGAAATCTCAAATGCGACACCCGGCTGCCTGAGCTGCCCCCCGCCGAGTTGGCGGCCGTCAAGACGGGCTTGGGGATTCCGCCGGACGCCAAGGTCGTCGTCGCCGGCTCCGTTCATCCCGGCGAGGAGGATCTGCTCCTGGAAGCGTTCCGGGCCGCCCGGCTCCGGCGCCCCGCGGTGCGGATGATTCTGGCTCCCCGGCACCCGGAAAAATTCGGCGGATTCGAGACGTCCGGGCCAGGCGCCGGGCTTGTGATTCAGAAAAAGACGGTCCTCGACGCGTCCCGGCCGTGGGACATCCTTCTCCTGGACACCATCGGCGAGCTGGCCCGGATGTACGCGGCCGGCGATGTCGCCTTCATCGGCGGGAGCTTGATCCCCTGGGGGGGGCAGAATCTCCTGGAGCCCGCCTTCTACGGCAAGCCGGTTGTTTTCGGCCCCCACATGAAAAACTTCGCCGTCCTGGCCGAGGCCTTCGAGCAGGGCGGCGGAGCGAAAACCGTCCGGACGTCAGATGAAATCGCCGCCTTTTTCGCCTTTGACGATCCGGCCGGGATGGAGGAGATGGGCCGCCGGTCTAAGGAGATCCTCCGGTCCCTTCAAGGGGCGACCAGACGGTCGCTGGCGGCGATGGAATCTCTGCTGGAGGAGCGCGATGCCTAGGCGGCTCCGCTTCCCGGCGGCTTTCCTGCTTGTTCTTGCCCTGGCCTGGGGGGCGGGGTACGCCCCGGCCGAGGACATCGGGCCGGCGGCCGCGAATCCCGATTGGCGGCTGAATGGAGCTTACCTCAAGAAAGCCGCTTCCGACATCCTCGCCGCCGGGACCGCTCCGCTCCGGTGGAGAGGCGGCGATCTTCTGACGTTCGCCGCGTTCGCCGGAACGACCGGGCTTCTTTTCGCCTTCGACGGCGATCTCTACCAAGCGATTCAAGACCGGAAAACGGACGCGTCCCGCGACGCCTCGAAGATCATCTCGAAAATCGGCAATGGCGGGTATTTGGCGGGGTTCCTGGCCGTTTTGTACGGCGGGGGGGAGATCCTCGATTCCCGCTCCCTCCGCCGAACCGCCTTGACCGGGCTGGAAAGCTTGATCGCCGCCTCGGCCGTGAATCTCGCCTTCAAGATCGCCGCCGGCCGGGCCCGGCCGTATGCCGGGGAAGGGCCGGAATCGTTTCATCCATTTTCCTTTAAGGGACGCTACACTTCGTTCGCCTCGGGCGACGCGGCCGGGGCGTTTGCCGTCGCGACGACGATCGCCCTGAACTCGGATTCGTTCTGGATCGACTCCCTGGCTTATCTGGCCGCCGGCCTGGCCGCTTTTTACCGGGTTCATGACCGGAAGCACTGGCCCTCGGACGTGTTCGCCGGCTCGGCCATCGGATATTTCACGGCCCGGGCCGTCGACGCCCTCAACCGGAACGGCGACGGGCTCCGCGTCTCGTTTCAGGCCGGCCCCGGTCGGGGAGCGGTCATCGTAGCGGTTGCTTTTTAGGCGGGGGATGGGGGAGCGGGGCATGGACGATCGACGGAAGCGGCCGGGCGCGGCGAAAACGGCGGTCCGGGCGGTCTGGCTGGGGATTCTGGCCGTCGCCGCCTTCGCCGGCCTGGACGAGTCCGGGCTTCAAAAGACGATCCTTCCCGGCGTCCCGCTGGAGTTTTCCTTCCGGGCGCTGGCCCCGGGGGAAGCGATCCTGGTGAAGCCGCTGGCCGATCCGTCGATCCGCCGGATCGATCTCCGGTTCCGGACTCAAAAAAGGCAAGTCGAATTCGACGGCGAGAGCCGGACGATTCTCCTGGGAATCGACCTTTCGGCCCGGGCCCAAGCCTATTTCCTGGAGTTTACGATCGAACGGCGGGATGGATCGCGGGAGTCGTTCTTCCGGAAGCTGTCGGTCGGCCCGAGGGAATTTCCGTCGACCCGGCTGACCGTCGCCCCGGGCATGGCCAAGGCCCCGCCGGAGGAGGCCGAGCGTATCGAGCGTGAAGCCGCCCTCGTCGCCTCTGTTTTAAGCGTCGTCTCGCCCGAATGGCTGGGAACGGGTCCGTTCACGACGCCCTTGCCGGAGGGGGAGCCCTTCCCCAACTTCGGCCAGCGCCGCCTTTACAACAACGACGTCGCCTCCGTTCATTCGGGCGTGGATATTTCCGCGCCCGCGGGAACGCCGGCCCGGGCGGCCAATTCCGGCCGGGTCGTCCTCGCCGCCAACCTCTATTACTCCGGGAACACGGTCATCATCGATCACGGCCTCGGCGTTTTCACGTATTACGGCCATTTCTCGAAGATCCTGGTCAAAAGAGGGCAGCCGGTGAAGAAAGGCGAGGTGATCGCCGAAGTCGGCAGCACGGGCCGCTCGACCGGCCCGCATCTCCATTGGAGCGTCCGGGTGCTCGACAGCCGGGTCGATCCCTTCAGCCTGGCCGCCCTTCCCCTGGAGTGAACAGCCCCGTTGCTTCTTTTGCTTTATGCGCCTCTTCTTTTCGACGAAGAGGGTTCGGCCGTCCCGGTCCGCGGACCGGGCGGGATGAATCGAAGGGAGCGGACGATTCGAATCAAGGAGGAGCGGAGATGAGAAAACCGACATGGCGCGTGATCGCCGGACTGATTGTCCTGGCCTTCTGGGCGGCGCAGATTCCGCCGGCGGCCGCCGCGGAGCGGGACGCCGGCGTCCTTCCTACCCGCCTGCTGGGCATTTTCGGGGGGATGGGGCCGGAAGCCACGGCCAATCTCTACCAGCTCATCGTTCAGCAGACGCCCGCCGAAAAGGACCAGGACCACATTCCGACGCTGATGTTCAGCTTTCCCCAGGTCCCGGATCGAACCACCTGCATTTTGAACAACGACCCGTCCATCATTCCCTATTTGGTCCAGGGCGTTCAGTTCCTGGAAAAGGCCGGGGCCTCGCTCGTCGCGATCCCCTGCAACACCGCTCATTTCTATCATGATCAGATGCAGGCGGCCGTGAAGATCCCGGTGCTTCACATGATCCGGGAAACTGTCGACGAAGTCCTGCGCCTTCGGCCGGACGTCAAGAAGGTCGGCCTCCTGGCCACCAGCGGCACCCTGCGGACCGGATTGTATGAAAAGGAATTCCGAGCCAGGGGCGTGGAGACGCTCGTTCCCCCGGAGAGCGCCCAGGATGAGCGGGTCATGCGGGCGGTCGCCGGCATCAAGGCCGGGCGGCCGAAACCGGAGAACGCCGCTCTCTTGGCCGAGCCGGCCCGGGAGATGACCGCCCGGGGAGCCGAGATCATCGTCCTCGGATGCACGGAGATCCCCCTGGCGTTCGACGAGTCCTGCGTGACGGTTCCGGTCGTCAACGCCACGCTCGTGCTGGCCCGGGCGGCCGTCCGGACGTTCCGGGAGATCGAGGCCGCGGCGGCTCCTTCGCCGCCGGCGGCCGCCGGCCGGCGCGGGCGCTTCCGCGATTTCGGCTTGAAGACGGGGATTCTGCCGCCGGGGAAATGGAACGCCATCACCGACGTGGCCGGGGTGAAAGTCGGACAGGTCACCCTGATCGAGGGAACGGACGTGCGGACGGGGGTGACGGCGATTCTTCCCCATGACGGAAATGTTTTCCAGGACAAGGTGCCGGCGGCCGTTCACGTGGAAAACGGATTCGGCAAGCTCAGCGGTCAAAGCCAGGTGGAGGAGCTGGGCAGCCTGGAGACGCCGGTCGTCCTGACCAACACCCTGAGCGTTCCCCAAGCCATGGAGGGCTTGATCGAATACACGCTCGCCCAGCCGGGCAACGAGAGCGTCCGCTCGGTCAATGCCGTGGCCGGCGAAACCAACGACGGCTATCTGAACGACATCCGCCGCCGCCCGGTCCGCCCGGCCCACGTTCTCCAGGCCCTGCGGAGCGCCGCCTCAGGCCCGGTGGCCGAAGGCAACGTCGGGGCCGGAACCGGCACCGTCTGCTTCGGCTTCAAGGGGGGGATCGGAACCTCGTCGCGGGTGTTGCCGGCGACGCTGGGCGGCTACACGGTCGGCGTCCTCGTCCAGACGAATTACGGGGGCGTTCTGCAAGTCGCCGGCGCGCCGGCCGGGATCCTCCTGGACCGGTACTACCTGAAGGATGAATTGGCCGAATCCCGGGCCGACGGCTCGTGCATGATCGTGGTCGCGACCGACGCGCCTCTCCGGGCCCGCAATCTGGAGCGGCTCGCCAAAAGGGCCGTTTTCGGGCTGGCCCGGACCGGATCCGTCGGCGCCAATGGAAGCGGCGATTACGTGATCGCCTTCTCCACGAACCTGGACATGCGGATTCCCCACGAGTCCGGCTCGACGGTTCTTTCCGGCCGGGAATTGCGCGACGATGAGATGACTCCTCTTTTCCTGGCGGCGGCCGAGGCGGCCGAGGAGGCCGTCCTCAATTCCCTTTTCCAGGCGGAAACCATGGAAGGGAGCGGCGGCCGCAAGGTCGAGGCGCTTCCCCTCGAGCGCCTGCTTCCTTTTCTGAAATAAAGTCAGAGGAATTTCCGGAACCGGAGAACGGACAAGGCGAAAACGGCCGTCCCCAATCCGGCCAAGGCGGCCAGGGCACCGGCCAGGTCGGCGAATCCCGATCCCTTGAGAAAAAGGCCGCGGACGATCTCCAGGTAATAGGTCAGGGGAATGAGCCGGGAGACGGCTTGGAAGGCCTTCGGCATGGCCTCGATCGGGAAGATGAATCCCGACAGGTAGATGAACGGCATCATGACGGCGAACATGACGACCATCATCGCCCGCTGCTGGGTTCGGGAAACGGTGGAAACCAACAGGCCGAGGCCGAGGGTGTTGAAAAGAAAGAGCAGCGATCCAAGGACGAGCAGCCCGACCGAGCCCCGGAAAGGGACTCCGAACCAGAAGACGGCCACAAGGGCGATGAGGCCCACCTCGACCAGCCCGATGACCAGGTAGGGGAGGAGCTTCCCGGCCAGCACGGCCAGCTTCTTGACGGGGGTCACCACCAGCATCTCGATCGTTCCGGTTTCCTTTTCCCGGACGAGCGTCATGGCCGTGAGCATGATGGAGATGATCATGAGAATGAGCCCGGACAGGGCCGGGACCATGAAATAGCGGGTTTTCAGCTCCGGGTTGAACCAGATCCGGGTCCGGAGATCAACCGCCGGGATCGAGGCGACTCCGGAGGCGGCCATCCGCTCGATCAGGACGGCCGTCGAATAGCGGGCCGTCGCCTGGAGGGCGAAGGCGTATCCGTTGATGCCGGAATTGGGGTCCGAACCGTTGACGATGATTTGGATCTTCGTCCCCTCGCCCCGGCCGAGGGCGCGGCCGAAGCCCCGCGGGATGACGAGGCCGATTTGGGCCCGGCCCGCTTCCAGGACGGGATCGAGATCGGCCCCGCCCGGGACGTCGAGCGCCCGGAGGAAATAGCCGCTGCCGAAAAAGCCGTTCAGGAAGCCGCGGCTTTCCGCCGTGCGGTCCAGGTCGCAGACGGCCGCCGGCAAATCGGCGATGTCGAAGTTGGCCGCATAGCCGAGAATGAGAAGCTGGAGAACGGGGGCGGCGATCAAAATGGGGAACATCCGCTTGTCCCGCCGCAGTTGGAGCAGCTCCTTGCGGATCATTTTCCCGAGCATGCCCGCCTCAGGCCAGCTTGATCTTTTTCAAGCGGATCGCCGCCAGCGTCAGGGTGAAGGCCGAAAAGACCGCCAGGGCGGCCAGGTCCTCCCAGCCGGCCGCGAATCCCGCCCCCCGCATCATGATGCCCCGGAGCAGGCGGACGAAGTACTTGGCCGGAACGACCGCCGTGATCGCCCGGATCACGGCCGGCATCCCGGAGATGGGAAAGACGAAGTCCGAAAGAAGAAGAGCGGGGAGAATGCTCGAAAGGGCGGCCGCGAAGTAGGCGACTTGCTGGGACCGGGTGATGGTCGATATCAGGATGCCCCAGCCGAGGGCCGAAAGGAGAAAAAGGAGCGAAGCCAGGGCGAGCAGGGCGATCGACCCCTTGACCTCGAGCCCGAAGGCGAAGCGGCTGACGATCAGGATGATCACCGTGCTGACGGCCGAGACGGCGAGGTAGGGGAGGGTCTTGCCGAGGATGACGGTCCCGGCGCCCAGCGGCGAGACGAGGAGCTGCTCCATCGTCCCCCGCTCCCGCTCCCGGACGACGGACAGCGAGGTCGAGATCGTTCCCGTGATCATGAAGATGAACACGATGAGGCCGGCCAGGAGATGGAGGCTGGACTTGAGCTCGGGATTGTACCAGACGCGTCCCTCGACCTCGACCGGGATGACGGGGCGGCGGCCGAGCCTCGCGGCCCATTCGCCGAGCGCCTGCCGGCTGAAGGCGGTCGCGTAGGCTTGGAGATAGCCTTGGACGATCGCGGCCTTCCGGCTGTCGGAGCCGTCGATCATCCCTTGGACGGCGGCCGTTCCGCCCCGGGCCAGGGCTTTGCTGAATCCCTTCGGGATGACCACGGCGGCCATGACGGAGCCGCGCTCCAAGGCCGTGTCGGCTTCCCCGCGGCCGGCGAACCTCATTGCCATCTGGAAATACCCGCCGCTCGCCAATTGCCGGATGAACGCCCGGGAGGAATCGGAGACGTCCAGGTCGAGCACCCCCAGGCGGACGTTCCGGACGTCGAACGACAAGACATAGCCGAAGAACAGGAGGAGCGCCGTCGGGAAGAAAACGAGCATGAACAGGGTCAGGGGATCGCGGCGGATTTGGAGGAATTCCTTTTTAACGACCGCGGCGAGCTTCACGGCGTTTTCCCCGCGAGGTGAAGGAAGACATCCTCGAGAGTCGGAGGGATCGGCTCGTATCCGGCGGGTCCGGACAGCCGGCCGAAGAGGTCGTCCGGATCGGCGGCTTCGGGCGCCAGGACGTGAATCGCCTCGCCGAACAGGGCGGCCGAACGGACGCCGGGGAGGATTTGGACCGCGGGCAGCATTCCGGCCGGATCGGCCGTCCGCAGCTCGTAGACCGTCCAGCCGGCCAGCAGGCTTTTCAACCCGGCCGGCGTGTCCACGGCGGCCAGCTCTCCCTCGGCGATGAAGCCGACCCGGTGGCAGTACTCGGCCTCGTCGAGAAAATGGGTTGTGACGAAGACGGTGGTTCCGGCGGAGGCGAAGCCGTAAATGAGCTCCCAGAACGCCCGGCGCTGAACCGGGTCGACGCCGGCCGTCGGCTCATCCAGAAAAACAACGGCCGGCTCGTGGACGACGGCGCAGGCCAGGGCCAGCCGCTGTTGAAAACCGCGAGGCAGGTCGGCCGCCCGCCGCCCGGCCCGGCTTTCCAGCTCGAGGAGGCGGAAAAGTCCGGCCCGCCGGGCCCGGAGCCGCTCCGGCGGAAGGCCGTAGACGCCCCCGAAAAAATCGACGTTCTCGGCCGCGGTCAGGTCGCCGTACAGGGCGAACTTCTGGCACATATAGCCGATCCGCCGCTTGACGCCTTCCGGGTCGGCGGCGACGTCGATCCCGGCGACGACGGCCCGTCCGCCGTCGGGCGGAAGAAGGCCGCAGAGCATCTTGATCGTGGTTGATTTGCCCGCGCCGTTGGCCCCGATGAACCCGAAGATTTCCCCCCGGCCGATCGTGAAGTCGATCGCCTGGACCGCCCGGAAGCGGCCGAAACGCTTCTCGAGCCCGCGGACTTCAACGGCCGGGGAGGCGGTCATGCCGTCGTCCCCCTGTTCCGCCGGAGCAGATGAATGAAGACATCCTCCAGCGACGGCCGGACCATCCGGAAGGCCGAGATCCGGGCGTGCTTCTCCACGGCCGCCCGGAGCGCGCCGGGTTCGGCCCCGGCCGCGAGGGCGGCTCGGATCTTGTCCCCATAGGCGTGGACCGAAACGACGCCGGGGACGAGTCCGGCGGCCTCGCGGGCCCGGATGACGGGCGAGCAGACGATTTCGCAGATCCGCTCCAGGACAAGCTCCTTCGCCCCGGCCGGCGTCTCCGCGGCGGCGATCCGCCCCCCGGCCATGAAGGCCACGCGGCCGCAGTGCTCGGCTTCGTCCAGGTAGGGCGTGGAAATGACGATGGTCACCCCCCCGGCCGAAAGACCGGCCAAGATGTTCCAGAAATCGCGGCGGGCGACGGGATCGACGCCGTTGGTCGGTTCGTCCAGAAAAAGGATGTCGGGCGCGTGAATGAGCGTGCAGGCCAGGGCCAGCTTCTGCTTCATGCCCCCGGAAAGATCCTCGGCCGGGCGCTTCCGGAAGCGAAGGAGATCCATCTCCTCGAGCAGCCGGCGCTTGCGGCCGGCGGAATCTCTCCGGCCGTGGATTTCGGCGAAGAAGTCGAGGTTTTCCCCGACGCTGAGGTCGCCGTAGAGGGAGAATCGTTGGGAGAGGTAGCCGATCCGGCGGATGAGGCGGGCCCGGTCCCGGACCGTATCCAAGCCGAGCACGCGGCAGGCGCCGGAGTCCGGGGCGAGGAGGCCGCAAAAGACGCGGATGAGGGTCGTCTTGCCCGCCCCGTCCGGCCCGACGAGACCGAATATTTCCCCCCGGGCGACCTCCAAATCGACGCCGCCGAGCGCCTCCGTCTTCCCGAAGGAGAAGCGGAGGCCGGACGCTTGGAGGGCCGCCTCTTCGGCCATATTTTCCCGATCTCTCAGCGGGCCGCCGGCCGGCTTGGGGGCCGGGTCAGGACGACGTCGACCGGCATCCCGGGCTTGAAGACTCCCTCGGGGTTCGGAGCGGCCAGCTCGATCCGGTAAACGGTTTTGACCCGCTCGTCCCGCGTCTGGATCGTCTTGGGGGTGAATTCCGCCTCGTCGGCGATGCGCGATACCGAGGCCGGAAAACTCCGCCGGGGGAAGGCGTCCGCCCTCAGCGAGGCGCTCATTCCCGGGGCGATGGAGCCCAAGTCTCGTTCCGGGACGTACGCCGTGATCTTGACGGTCGTAAGATCGGCCAAGATCGCCAGGGCCGTTCCGGGGGCGACGACTTCGCCGGGCTCGGCCAGGCGGTGGAGGACGGTCCCGGCGACGGGGGAAAGGACCAGGCAATCGCCGATCTTCTTCTTCAAAATGTCGGCCGCGGCCCGAGCTTGGTCGCGGAGGGCTTCGGCCGCCTCGATTTCCTCCTTGCGGGCGCCGGCTTCGGCTTTTTCGTATTGCTTCCGGGCCTGTTGGAGGACGCTCCGGGCCGAATCGGCCTGGACGGAGACATCGTCGAGCGCCTTGGCCGTGATCGATCCTTCTTCGTACAACCGGGCCAGGCGCCGACGCTCCCGCTCGGCTTTGTCGACCGCGATTTCCGCCTGCTTGACCTGCTCCCGGGCCGTGGCCAGGTCCTCGCTCCGGACGCCCTTCCGGACGAGGGCGAGATGGGTTTCCGCCGCCCGGACGGCGGTTTCGGCCTGCCGGAGCTGAAGCTCGAGGTCGGTCGCGTCGATCCGGGCGATGATCCCGCCCGCGCCGATCCGCGTTCCCTCGACGGCCGCGACCTCGAGCAAGCGCCCCCCGACGAGCGGGGAGACGCGAACGGGATCGCTTTCGACCGAACCCGTCAGGATGATTTCGCTCCCGACGTCCCGTCCGCCGCAGGCGCACAGGACGATCAAAACGCCGAGCCCGAGACCGCGCTTCAGGCCCGCCGCCGGTTGTTGAGAAAGCCCCGGAGGAAAGAGCCTCCGCCCCGGCCGGCCGGCTCCGGCGGCTTCATCTTGAGCGCCAGGACGGCCGCCGGCGGGCCGCCGGCGTCGATCCTTGGGCGGAAGATCCGGAGGAAAAGTTCGGCGTCGCGGAGGTCCGGGTCGATATTCGTTTTCCATATGCCCTCTGATTCACGGCTTGTCAAGACGCGGGAAAATGAAGGCGGATGAACTCGAGCAGCCTTTGCTGGTGGGCCCGGGTCTCGCGGTCGATGTCCTCGACGAGCTTATTGAATTCCGGAAGCTCGCTTTGGACGACCCTGTAGAAGGCCCTTTCGGAGAGTGTGTTCTCCAAATCCTGGGCGACGGCCAAGGCTTGGCGTCTCCAGATTTCGCCTTTTTCCAGCTTCCTGAGACTTTCGCGAAGGCCGGCCAGAAAGGTGTTCAAGGCCGCCGGATTGAATTTGTCCGGATGAAAGGCCTGCCGGTCGGCTTCAACCAGTCTCTTGAGCTCATCGACCCGGCGGGCGTGGCCTTCCTCCTCGGCCCTTAAGACGTCCCAGAGCGGGGCGTCTTCAGGGAAGGCGGCCGCGAATCCGGCGTAGAGACGGCCGGCGGCCGTTTCGATCTCCTTCAACAGATCCAGATTTCGAATCAAGGCGGGGAACCGGTCATCAGAGGCGTTCATTCTTCTCCGGTCATTATAATCGTGAAGCCGCCGGCCGGCAACCGCGCGGATTCCGCGTTTGTCGCCGGCGCCCCGAACATGGTATCCTCCCGGCCCATGAGCCCGAATCAAAAACCGGCGGCCGCCCTGACCCCCCGGACCGCCCTGAACTATTGGCTGCCGCTCCAGGCGACCTGGCTGATGATGGCCGTCGAGGGTCCCTTCGTGGCCGCGATCATCGCCCGCTTGGCCGATCCCAAGATCAATTTGGCCGCCTTCGGCGTGGCCACGTCGCTGGCCTGGATCGTCGAGTCGCCCATCGTCATGATGCTCTCGGCTTCCAACGCCTTGGTCCAGGATAAAATCGCCTTCCGGCGCCTCCGCCGCTTTTCCAACGTCCTGAACGCGGCCGTGACCGCGATCATGATCCTTCTTCTCCTGCCGCCGGTTTTCCGGTGGATCGCCCGAGGATTGATCGGCCTGCCCGAGGACGTCGCCCGGCTGTCGGCCCAATCGATGATCTTTCTGATCCTCTGGCCGGCGGCGATCGGCTATCGCCGGTTCTACCAGGGGATTCTCATCCGCGGGGGGAAGCCGCG